>OFFM01000391.1_pt1 | contig 36889 bp, 33 predicted proteins | sample 1521401 | NCBI WGS metagenome assembly OFFM01 (sample SAMEA3504118, study PRJEB24116) | mouse gut metagenome | biome: mouse gut; feature: mouse-associated habitat; material: faeces | place: Denmark | collected 2011
CCTTTGTGCAACAAACAGTAATCTATCGAGTGGCATCCGGTTATGGCGGCGAAACTTCCCAACTTCTTTTAGCAGCGGCGCTGCGGTTCTGGAACTTCTCTTTTGTACCGCTGTGGGGTATCAGCCAGGGATTCCAGCCCGCCGCTGGCACGAATTATGGAGCGAAAGACTATGACCGGGTAAAGAAACTGACAGGTGTATTCATTACGGCGGCAACAGTGTTATCTTTACTGTTCTACATTCCGGTTGAATTATTCCCGGATAAGGTGCTTTCTATGTTTATTACAACACCGGGCGTGGCAGCTTCGGGGGCAACGAATTTCCGGATTATGTTCAGTACCTATATTTTACAGGGTAGTTTCCTGATTGCGGTAACGCTGTTCCAGTCGTTAGGAAAGGCAAATAAGGCTACTTGGCTGGTATTGTTCCGGCAGATTATTTTGTTTATCCCGCTTTGTGTGGTTTTGCCGATGATTGGCGGCATGGGGATTCGTGGTGTCTGGCTTGCGATTGCCCTGACCGATGCGGTTCTGGTTGTGATTACGGTTTTGATGATGCTTTCAGAGTTTCGCAAGATGCCGGAAACAAAATAGAGTGAGGAAATGTATATTGAGCCGATACTTTGTTTGATAAGGTATTGGCTCTTTTCTTTGTTTGCACAATCGGTGGAGATAGAATATAATTCTAATTGGAGTGTAAATCCTACCGATTGGAGCAGTATATTATGAAGAAAAGATATATAATAGAGGATGCCAGAAAACATCTGGCGGAACAGATTAACGGTATAGAAGGAATAGAGAGGACTGCCATGCAGGAAAACTTAGTGAAAAACACAAAAGGGCTGTCTGCGGTTATTCCAAAGGATAATGACGGATATTGTACGGTCTATAAAATGGATTGTGCCGATGGTCTTGGACTCATGACTGTTTATCAGGTCTACCCTGGCATTCAGCTTATTTACAACGATTTTGAAGCGGCAGGCTGTCAATGGGACAGCCTGATCAGCGGCGATGTGCTGGAGATCAACCATTGCCGTGAAGGACGAGAGGGCAGCCGTTTATTAAGTGGTTCCTGTCTGTACCTCGGAGAAGGTGATCTATCCATCCATACAATGGATAACTGCGCCCCGGAAATGACTTTCCCTCTGCGGCATTATCGTGGGATCACCGTAGCACTCAACTTGACGTTTGTATCGGAACATCCCCCAGAAATTCTTGCGGAAACAGGAATTGATATTTACTCGTTCAAAGAGAGATTCTGTGCCGATGGAAGTTGCTTTATCATGCGGGCCAAAAATGAGATCGAGCATATCTTTTCAGAGCTGTACTCCGTACCGGATCGTTTGCAAAGACCATATTTCAAACTGAAAGTACAGGAGCTTCTCTTGTTTTTGAGTATGGTGGATGTAGCCGAGGAAAAGCAGCGCGAATATTATACCTCGCCTCAAGTTGAAATTGTGAAGCAGATTCATAAGCGGCTCATTTCAAATTTGCAGGAGCGTCCCACGATTGAGGAACTTTCCAAAGAGTTTCTTATCAATACGGCCACTTTGAAAAAGACATTCAAAGGCATCTACGGACAACCCATTGGTACTTATATGAAAGAGTACCGTATCAGGCAAGCGGCAACTCTGCTTCGTCAGACTCAGGCCACGATTGCGGAAATCGCCAACAAGGTCGGATATGAAAATCAGAGTAAGTTTGCGTCTGCATTTCATGACATAATGAAAGTGCCGCCTGCTGAATACAGAAAAGAAAATATGAGTGAGATGCGAGGGGGGTGATCTCTTGGGAAATTAGCTGTTTTGGATATAGCAGAGTCTGGCAAGCAGATTGGTGAAAAGCTGTTTGCCCTGCTGGATGCCAGTCAGCAACAGGAGCTGATGCAGTATGTTCTTGCACAAACGAAAGTCGGCAATGCTGATGCTTCTCCACGCAGTACCTTTCCTCAAATTATCCCGGTCACTCCTGCTGCCAGATTAACAGAAGTCCAAGCAGAAGATTTGTACTTCTGCTTGGAAAACCGATTGGTATATATCTGCGAGACCGAGATCATGCTGACAGTGAAAGAGTTTGACATCTTCGCCCTGCTCATCATGAATCCCCGCCGGGTACTCACCTATGACATGATAATAGACCTTGTGTGGCACGAAAGTCTTGACTACTACTCCCACAGAGCAATCAACAATCATGTCAGCAACCTCCGGCACAAGCTCAAAGTCACACCCGAAACGCCGGACTATATTAGGAGCGTTCACAGCATCGGTTACAAATTCAATCCGAATATCGAACTCCTTTGAAGCCGCATATTGCGGCTGGGGCTTTTTCCTGGTAAAAAGCAGGATTTTTCTTGGAGTGTTCCCGGACTATCCTCGAAAGAAGCTGAAGAACTGTCCGTTATAGTTTTCTCAGATAGAGGAGAAGGACAGGCGCATCGGACAGATGCCGTCCAGAATATGGAGAACACCGACATGACAGTTTTTTCAAATCTATGTTCAGATACCAGCCGTCAAGATAATACTACGGCTTTCCCGTCAATGATAGAATGGGCAACCGCCACGAATAAGGCCATCGCCCCGATGGAATTTCCAGATGCCCTCCATTACCTGATGAAGGACCAGAAGATGACCGTGGAGCATCTGGAGGAAACCTCGCTGATCTCGACCCGCACCATCATCCGTCTGAGCAACGACCCGGACTATGGTGTGACGAGGGAACACATCGTGGCGTTATCGGTCGGCCCGACACTCCCGCCGATCATCAGCATGGAACTGTTGCGGAAAGCGGGACTTGTGATGAAGAACACCATGCGCCACAATACATACTGCATGGTCCTATGTGAGATGTATTCGTGCAAGATTGAAGCTGTGAACCAATTCCTCGTTTCTCTCAACATACCGCCGCTCACAAGGCTGGGGGCGAAGATGTAACGGGAGGGGATTTTACGGGGGTGCGCTACTTGGCGAGCAGTGCATTTGTTCCCACAAATGCTCAAAATGGACTTTCAGCGTGACCGCTGGAAGTCCATTTTTGCTCGTTGGGGCCGTACCCCAAACCCCGTGAACAGCCCCGTTGCCAGGGCTGGCTGCGCGTTCGGTTCCCGAACGCTATTGTCCCTGCTTCGCAGGGACAGACGGGGCTTACGCCCCTTGTGGAGCCGGAAACGGCAGTCCCTGCTTTTCCGGAAAAAAGAAAAAAAGCGGGGCTGGCCTACATCTCTGTAAGCCAGCCCCGCCAAGATCATCTGTGCTGATCGGTGCGCTGTTCCTCCTTGCGCCGCTCCTCCATAGCCGCCTGTTCCTTCTCCTTTTCCAGAAGGACAGCCGCCACTTTCTGCGCTACAAGGTACTCCTGCATCTCCGTCCTCGTCTTTCGGTACGCTGGGTACGCCGCCCGTTTCTGCTCCAGAAGCCGGGCATACTCGGCGTTCAACTCCTTGACACGGGGGAGCTTTTTCAAGCCGAGCTGTTCAAAAGCCTCCTTCGCCGCCTTGTGCAGTGTGATAGCCTCCCGATGCCCCTCAAGGAACTTTTTGCTGTATCCAGCCTTGCGGTAGGCCACATAGACCTCCCTGGTCTTGGAGTAGTTGATGATGTGTTTTTTCAATGCGGCGATCTCCTGCATCCGCTGTTCCGCCGCCTTGATGGAGTCCCCCAGACCGTTGAATTGGGTGACTGCCGCATCCGCCCTCGCCGCCAGTTCGTCAAAGCTGTCGATCTCGTTCTCCTGCAAAAAGCACATGACCTGTGCCATCTGTTTCAGGTTAAAGAGGGTCGCCCACCGCTGGTATCCGGCGCCCTTCCCCTCGTTCAGCTTCGCTTGAATATCAATGAGAAGGGAAAACTTCTTGTCGTGGACCTGCTGGCTTTTCCCCACAGGCCGCTCCCGGCGTTTCCCGGCAATAGCGTCTTTCAGATCGTCCACCGTGTAGCCCTCGCCCAGCGAACTGAACCGGGCAAAACGGTCCTGCCCCCTGCATCGGATAGATGGCCGCTTGCCCGGTTTGTACTCGCACCCGGCCTCCTTCAGGAAAGAGATCAGTTCTTCAAAGTCCTTTGGTTTTCTCTGTAATGCCGCATCAATGATGGCCCGCAGGTCATCACGGTTGGAAGGCCGCTTGGGGTACTCGGTGCGCTTTTTCCGTTCCCGGTAGGGGCGCGGCTCTATGACAGAAAGCCCATGCTCCAAACACAGACGGTCACTGACCCGTTGTAGAGCCAGCCCGGACAAAAAGAAATCCCTGAACTTCCGGGTGCAGTCCAGGGCGGTGGAATTGAAGATGATGTGGTTGTGGATATGCGCCCGGTCGGTGTGGGTGGCAACGATAAAAGCGTGTTTCCCCTTGGTGAAGCGCATCCCCAGCTCATAGCCGATACGGTTGGCCTCCTCCGGCGTGACCTCGCCCGGTTTGAAGGACTGCCGTATCTGATAGGCGATGACATCATGCTCCTGGCGGCGGCCCGTCATGTGTTCGTACTGCCGCTTTGACAGAAGGAACTGCTCATCCGCTGTCCGAGCGTCGCACTCATAGCTGGAGATATATTTTCCGCCCGCGGTCTTTTCCTCATTCTTGGAATAGTCCGTCCTGTCCGCCAGCGTCTGGGCGATAGTCTTGCCCTTGTTGATGTGGAGCGCGATCAGCCGTGTCGCCGCCATAGTCCACCTCCCTCGTTCATGGTCTTACATTGCCAGTTCCTCCGGGAACCGTGTACTCCGCACCTTTCCGGGGAAGCTGTCCCTCTGCGGGTCGGCTGTCCCCCTGCGGTCGAAAGCGGCGATCTTCTTTTCAAGACCGGCCAGGTCTTTCTCCTTTTCCTTGACGATGGTGGTGCGCTCCTCCAGAGTGCCGGAGATCAGCTCGTCCAGCAGATACTCCACATAGTCCATCTTCTGCAAGGCTTCGCAGAACAGAGGATGCCAGTCCTCGTCCTCCGGCTGCGGCGCATACCGCTCCTTCCAGTCACGGAGCAGATGGAGGTACTCGCACAGTACACGGTAACAGCGGTTCTCCTTTTTGCGGTACTCCTGTGCCGCCGCCAGTTTGGAAATGACAGACGGCCTTTTCTGGGGCTGCCATGTTTGCAGGCCCTCATACCGCACTCCGAAATCCTCCGCCAGCTTCTCGGCGGCTCTCTTGGGGGAGAGGTCGAACAGCTTGCCCACAAAGTCGATCACATCCCCGTCCTCCTGACAGCCGAAGCAGTGAAACCGCTTATCCACCTTCATGCTGGGCGTCCTGTCATCATGGAACGGACAGCAGGCCATGCCGTTCCGCTTGACCTCGATCCCGTAATGCTCCGCCGCCGTCCTTGTTGGTATGGCGTCCTTGATCGCTTCAAATAAATTCATTGTCATGCCCCCTTTCCCGGTATGTAAAAGGGGCGAAAAAAGAAGGAGCGGCATTGCCGTTCCTTCCTGTGCGCTTATCATAAAATTTCATACCATGCCTTGAAATCTGCCGCTTGGTACTGTATAATTAACTCGACAAATCGGAATATGGAGGCAAGCTATGAGTGTAAGTGAACGAGAAAATATTCATACCCTCTTTTTAGGGAAAAATTATCTTGAGCTTTATAAAACGCAGTCAAAGGTACTACAAGCAATGTTATTTGTTGAAACCCAGAAAGAATTTGAGGATTTCTTAAAAAACGAAGAAAGATTAGAAGAAGATATATTCTGGCTTTACTATGAAACAGTACAGGGCGAAAGTTTGTTAATTGGCGGGTATGAAGAAGATGTTACTTCTAAAGTAACTACATTTATGAAAAAGAAACTGCCGGAAACTGCGTTCACAGCTATTCAGGAATATTTACAAGATATTTATGTGGACATTGACGATATGGATAATCTGCAAGAAAAGATGGATATTCTCAATCAGCATTTATCAGAATACGGCTATCATGTTCAGATAGAAAGTGAAGATACATATTGTGCATTAGCCTACTTCTTGATGTTAAAGCAAAAGTAACTATTCCAGTTTGTCGGGCAGTCACTGAAACAGGCGACTGCCCGGTTTGCTATACTTCCATGCCATATTCCCGTGAAAGCAGACCGCTCAGAAGATCAGCCGCCTCGCTCATGCGGTCATGCTCGTTCCCATAGGTCCACTCGGTCACAGTATCGCCGTACATCTGCTCCCGCATCCAGTCAAGCAGGGCCTTCGTCTCGTTCTTCGGAAAATCCATCTTCGCCCACCCTTTCATAGTTTACGAATGGAGAAACGCCCCAAGGCTGCCGGCCCACTCGCCGGCCAGTTCCACCAGGAGCATGGCGGAAAACTGGAGCGCCACACAGACCGCCTCCACGCCGAACAGGATCGCCACATTCAGCCAGTCCCGGACGCACACCTGATAGATGCCGCAGGCCAGGATCATCAGCATGAACAGCCCGACAACATAGGCGGAGAGGTTGGATGCCAGCCTGCCTACAATATGGAATGTATATAGTACCAGCATCAAGGGGAGCGCCAGCAGTTTCAAAGGGAGTTTCAGAAGCCTCATATTTTGTCCCGTCCTTTCCTGTTTCCTGAGTACAGTTTACCGCGCTGGCCCGCTGTCCGGCAAGGATGCTGCCTATGTAAAGGACGCGGAACCGCTCCGCGCCCTTTTGTAAAACTTTTGAAGCCCCCAGCCGCTATCGGATGCTGGCAAGGCGGGCAAGGGACTGTCTGGACAGCTCCCATATCTCGTCCAGCCGGGAGCGCAGGTCCTCAACGTCGGCAGCATAGACGCTCCCGGTCTCGTTCGCCCGTTTCGCATACTGGTTCAGGTTGGTGCTGCACCGCTGGAGCAGGACAATGAGCTGGCGCACATCTGCCAGGTCCAGCCTCACGCAGATACCGTCCAGAGCCATCTTTCGGACATAGGCGCTCATGTTCAGGATGCCGGCCTCCTCCATCTTGGAGCGGATGCGCTCCTTATCTTCAGGGGAGATACGCACCTTCAGTTCTTCCTCTTTCTTCATCCCCGCTCCGGCTCCTTTCCGGGCTTTTTGTCCGGGGGTATCTCCGCCGCCCGTTTTTTCAGGTCCTCCAGGACGGAGGGCCGTTCGCCCTCACCGACCTCCTCACTGACCTCCGCCTCATCCTGGGAGATGCTCTCGTCCATACTGAGGGCGGCGTCCAGCTCCGCAAGTCTCGCGCTCTTTTCGGCAAGCTCCGCCTCCTGGGGGAAGGGCTTTGTCAATTCCACCTGTGCGGCTGCCTGCTGGTTCCACAGGTTCTCCAACTGCTCCTGTCCCCGCTCCAGCCGTCCGGGGATACCGGCCAGGGCGTTGTCCAGCCGGGTCAGGTTGCCCCTGGCGTCCGTCCCCAGGCTGACACGGTGGCTCATCTCGCCCTTCAAGGTGATCTGGAACTGCTTCTCAAAGGTGTTGTAGGAAAGCTCCATCTGAAAGCCCCGGTAGCTGCCGATGGGGATGCCCTCGGTGCTTTTGATCTCCCTGCACAAGGCAAGGATGGCGTCCCCGGCGTCCGCTTTTTCCGCGTAATGTTTGCCGCCGACCTCCATCCCCACAAAGCCCTCCTCCGGGAGCGGGTGGGCCTCCGCCGTCCTCATATCCGCCTCAAAGCCCCGGTTGCGGCTCTGCTGGGCCTCAATCTCGGCGGGGAAGTATTTCAAAAGCTGATCCTCCAGCCGGAAGTGCTTGCTCTGGTAGTCGGCCCGGAGGACTTTCAGCTTCGCCACATCCACATCAAGGTCCATCTTCTCACGGATCAGCGGATTTCCGGCGCACAGGGCCTTGATCTCCGCATAGGAGAGCGCCTGCTCATCCACATCGTCACAGCTTCGGACGGGGGACTTGCTCGTCATGATCTGGCTGATGAATTTCTGCTTGTTCTCCAAAGTCTGGTAGAGGTAGGCGTCAAAGGTCCCCTCCGTCACATACTGGAAAATCTGCACCTGTTTGTTGCGGTTGCCCTGCCGGATGATGCGCCCGTTGCGCTGGGTCATATCGGCGGGGCGCCAGCCCACATCCAGGTGGTGGACCGCCACAAGACGGTCCTGCACATTGGTCCCGGCGCCCATCTTCTGGGTGGAGCCGAGCAGGACGCGCACCTCGCCGGTCCGCACCTTGCCGAACAGCTCCTTCTTCTTCGCCTCGGTGTCGGCGTCATGGATAAAAGCGATCTCCTCACGGGGGACGCCAGCCGCCACCAGCTTGTCCCGGATGTCCTCGTAGACATTGAAAGTCCCGTCCCCCTTGGGCGTGGACAGGTCGCAGAACAGCAACTGGGTCAGACGGTCCGCCTGGCCCTCCTCCCAGATACGGAGGACATTCTGGACGCAGGCGTTCAGCTTGCTGTTGGGGTCATCGGGCAGGAGCGGGTTCATCAGCCGCTGGTCGAGGCCGATCTTGCGCCCGTCCGAGGTGATCTTGAGCATATTATCGACCGAGGGGTCCACGCTACCCCCGTGGACAGCGGCGGCCCGTTCGGACAGGTCGGCCACCATCTCCTTCTGTATCTCCGAGGGCTGCACCACCACGGTCTCAAACTTCGCCTCCGGCACAGGAAGATGGAGCTGGTCGGCGGTCTTGATGTCGGCCACCTCCTTGAACATACTCATCAGCTCCGGGAGGTTGAAGAACTTGGCAAACCTCGTCCGGGCGCGGTAGCCGGTCCCCTCCGGGGCCAGCTCTATGGCCGTGGTGGTCTCGCCAAAGGTGGAGGCCCACTGGTCGAAATGGGTCAGCCCCTTCTGCCGGAGCGTACCATGCTGCAGGTAGCGCATCATGGTGTAAAGCTCTGTCATACTGTTCGACACCGGGGTCCCCGTGGCAAAGACCGTACCCTTCCCGCCAGTCAGTTCATCCATATACTGGCACTTCATGAACATATCCGAGGACTTCTGCGCCTCGGAGGTGGAAAGCCCCGCCACATTCCGCATTTTCGTGTAGAGGAACAAATTTTTGAACGCATGAGCCTCGTCCACAAAAAGCCGGTCCACACCAAGCTGCTCAAAGGTTATCACATCGTCCTTGCGCTCTGTTGCTTGCAGTTTCTCCATCCGGGCCTCTAAAGATTTCCGGGTCTTTTCCAACTGCTTGATGGTGAAGCTCTCGCCCCGCATGGCCTTCATCTCGGAAATGGCGTCGGTGATCTCGTCTATCTGCTCCTGCAAGATGCGCTCCTGCCGCTCGGCGGATATGGGTATCTTCTCGAATTGGCTGTGGCCGATGATAACGGCATCATAGTCGCCGGTCGCTATCCTCGCACAGAACTTCTTGCGGTTGGCCGTCTCAAAGTCTTTTTTCGTGGCGACCAATATCTTCGCGCTGGGGTAGAGCCGCAGGAACTCGCTGGCCCACTGGAGGGTCAGGTGGTTCGGCACGACAAAGAGGGACTTCTGGCACAGCCCCAGCCGCTTCGCCTCCATAGCCGAGGCCGCCATCTCAAAGGTCTTGCCCGCGCCCACTTCGTGGGCAAGCAGGGTGTTCCCGCCGTAAAGCACATGGGCGATGGCCCCCCGCTGGTGTTCCCGCAGGGTGATGTCCGGGTTCATGCCGCCCAGGACGATGTGGCTGCCGTCATACTCACGGGGGCGGGTGCTATTAAACAGCTCGTTGTAGGTCCTGACTAAATCCTCCCGCCGCCTGGGGTCACGCCACACCCAATCCCGGAAAGCGTCCTTGATGGCCTGCTGCTTCTGCTGGGCGAGGGTGGTCTCCTTCTTGTTCAGCACCCGCTTCTGTTTCCCGTCCGCGTCCTCAATGGTGTCGTAGATGCGGACATCCCGGAGGTTCAGGGTGTCCTCCAAAATGCGGTAGGCGCTGGCCCGGTCTGTGCCGTAGGTCATATACGCCATGACATCGTGCCGCCCTGTGGCGTTCTTGCCCGTGACCTGCCACTCCGCGGTGGAGGGTGAATATTTCACCTGTACCGCGTTCCGAAGCCGCCACGGGGTATCAAAGGTCTCCTCCATGAACTGCTGGATATAGTCCTTGTCGATCCAGGTCGCGCCCAGGCGCACATCAATTTCAGATGCGTCCAGGTCTTTGGGCTGTGCCTGTTCCAGGGCCGCCACATTGACGGCGTAGGCGGGGTCGGTGGCCGCCGCCATCCTCGCCACCATCAGCTTGTCCCGGACATTGCCGGAGAGGTAATCGTCTGCGGTATGCCAGCCCCGGAGGGGGTCGTCCGCCACAGCCTCACGGGGGTCGCGGAAGATCACGCCCCGCAGTTCCTCGGTGATGCGCCCGTACTCACCGGGCGTCCCCAGCAGCTCGGACATGAACCGCAGATCGGCCCTGCCCCGCTCCCCGATGGAGACCGCCAGCGCCTCGCTGGGCGTATCCACGCTGGTGATATGGTGTTCCGGGCGGATGGTCCTTTTTGTGAACATATCCGCCTTGCTCTCCAGCCGCCCGTCCTCGTCAATATTCTCAAGGGAGCATAACAGGTAGTAAGAGGAGTCCTCGTCAAACACCCTTGCGTTGGCGCTGGAATTGATGGTCCCAAACTTTGCGTAAAAGGCGTCATAGGCGGCGTTCAGCTCCGCCTGCTTCGCCTGGATGTCCTCATCCGGGTAGTCCTCCAGCTGGTACTGGATCAGTTCGTTCACGATCTGCCGCAGGCCGATCATCCCGGCTGCGCGCCCCTTTGCCGTATCGCTCAGCTCCACGGGCTTCATGACGCTGTTCTCCCGGAAGTAGACCTCCCCGTCCACCAGGGCATAGGAGAAGTTCTTTACATCCGGGTCGGCGGGGATGGCGCCCCGTTCGGCGGCCTCGTCCGCGATGTCCGCCTCGTCCCGCTCCACCGCCTGATAGCTGCCGTGGATATGGGAGACAGCCTCCCGGAGCTGTTCCGCAAGGTCGGCGCCGGGGGTGGGGGCAACGGTACATTCCTCCCGCCCGTACTGTGTGCTTTCGGTGGTCAGCTCGCCCAGCACCATCTCAGGATGGTCTACAAAATAGCTGTTGAGGGTAAGGCCCTCCGGGGTCTGCCCCAGGTGTACCCAATCCGGCTCGATGTCGATGGGACGGTCCCGCTTTTGCAGGAACAGGATGTCCGACACGACCTCCGTCCCGGCGTTGGCCTTGAAAGCGTTGTTGGGCAGACGGACCGCCCCCAGCAGCTCCGCCCGCTGCGCGATATACTTCCGGGCATCGGGGCTTTTGGCGTCCATCGTGTAGCGGCTGGTGACAAGGGCCACCACGCCCCCCGGACGCACCTGGTCGAGGGCTTTTGCGAAGAAATAGTTGTGGATGGAGAAGCCCAGCTTGTTATAGGGCTTGTCGTTCACCTTGTAGTCGCCGAAGGGGACATTCCCGACACAGAGGTCGAAGAAGTCCCGCCTGTCGGTGGTCTGGAAACCAGCCACCTTGATGTCCGCCTCCGGGTACAGCTTCTGGGCGATGCGTCCGGTGATGGAGTCCAGCTCCACACCGTAGAGGCGGCTACCCGCCATGCTGTCAGGAAGCAGACCGAAGAAATTGCCCACGCCCATGCTGGGTTCCAGGATGTTGCCCGTCTGGAATCCCATCTGCTCCACCGCGTCATAGATCGCCCGGATCACGGTGGGGCTGGTGTAATGGGCGTTCAGGGTGGACGCTCTGGCGGCGGCATATTCCTCCGGCGAGAGGGCGGCGTACAGTTCCCTGAACTCGCCTGCCCAGCTATCCTTTTTCTCGTCAAAGGCATCCGCCAGACCGCCCCAGCCCACATAGCGGGATAGGACCTCCTGCTCCTCTGGCGTGGCGTCCCTGCCGTCGAACTCCAGCTCATGCAGGAGGTTGATGGCGTCCATGTTGGCCCGGAACTTCGCTTTGGGTCCGCCCTCGCCCAGATGGTCGTCCGTAATGCGGAAATTGCGGGCGGCGGGCTGTTGGGTCTGCTCCGGCTGTCCGTGTTCCGGCTCCCCGAAATGCAGCCGTTCAACGACCACATCAAAGGGCAGGCCGTTCTTGTCGCCGGGGTAGATGGTCTCGGTGGTGGCGGTGATTTCTGGCTCACTTTTTAACTTCGCCGCGTTTTGCGGCGAAGTTGGCCTTGCATCTAACTTGTGCGCGTTTTGCGCCCAAGTTGAGTCTGGGTGGAGAACCGATTGGACCTGTTCCCGCAATCCGGGGGTATCTTTCAGTTCGGCCCCGTCAATGAACGCATACGCCTCGGCCCATGTCTTGAAGGAGGTGGGATACCCGCCCATCAGGTCGCCCGCCCGGAAGATGAGGGGGTCCAGCGCAGTAGTGGAAAGCGGGTCATAGAAAAATCCTGCCGTCTGCATGGCATCCACGATACGCCGCTGTTCAGGCTCCAATGCGGCAATGGCCGTTTCCGTCTGGCTCTGGTAGTCCGCCGCCCATTTATCAACATCCGCAAAAGAATCTTCTTCCCTCTGTGCGGAAAGGATATGCTCGACCGCATCCCGGTCGGCCTCCGCAAAGCTGAATGTGACATCGCCGTTCTCATGGACGAACCGCGCCGTGGAGATGCCGGCCTCGCCCATCTGCTCCTCCAGGACGGGGGCCTCCTCCGCCGTGACCTTCACCCGGTAATTGGGGGTCGTGACCTCGATCTTCGCACCGGGCAGGAATGCGTTGTTCCTGACATCCGCCCAGAGCATCCGCTCCAGCCTCTCCTTGCTCTCAGCGCGGAGGACGGGATAGGCCAGCGTAGGGTCACGGAGCTGGACATCGAACAGGCCAATCTCCTCCACGATATAAGCCGTGTCCTCCAGATAGACGGTATCGCCCACCTGATAGGTCGGCTCCTGCGGTGCGGCAGGGGTAATATCCTTCCCGGCTCCTTCATGGGCCATGCCCTCCGGCGTTTGCCCCGCTTCTGTGCCGGGAATAGGCTCCTCCATGACCCTCTCGGCCTTGGGGCGGTGTGAGCGGAGCGCCGTCTCCGCCTCCTCAAAGGTAGCGAAACCGCCAGCCGTAGCTATAGCAAAACGGCGCTGTTCATCGTAGCCGTAGTGGTTGTAGAACTGCCCGTTGGGATACTGCTGGATGACGATGGCCTCATCGCCGCTGCGGTAGCTGGCGGCAGTCTGCACTGCTTCTTTCGGCTGGGCGTCCCGGATGTGTCCAGTCCGCAGGCTATGCTCGAACATCTCCCGGTCCATGAACACCTGGTCCCGCCCCGGCTCGTCAGGGTAGACATAGAACACATCCCCATCCGTGATGCTCGTCAGGACGATCTCCTTTGTACCGTCCTCGGAATAGATGGTGAACGGGTCCCCGATGCCATATTTTAGCGGCGGCAGCTTTGCCTCCTCCGTTTTGAGCCAGTCGGCGGCCTCCCGCCTTGCGACATCCTCCTTGACCTGGAGCAGATAGTCCTCAGCCTGCCACTCGCTGGTGAACTCCTCGGAGACGCCCTCCGGGTCAACATATATCTCATCCCGGATGTCATCCCAGACGGCATAGCCGCCCTCGGTCTCGATCAGGAAGAACCGCTCTGGGGCGGCATAGTTGCTGCCGTCCGCCATCCGCGCCGCCTGTGCCAGCATCTCGCTTGTGCGGTCGGGCGGGTCCGGCAGTTCCGGGGCGGCGGTCATGGTCTCATAGGTCTCGTCCAGCAGGGACTGGTGGAGGCGGTCATGGAATTCCGGCACATCGAAATACAGCCGCATGAAGCCCGTGTCCTGGATGGTGAGCGCCGCCTGTTCGATGGCCTTGCCGCCCTCCACATAGGCGGTCTCTTTGTCGTTGTTGTCACAAGCGTTCCGATACGCCGTGTCCCGCAGGAGGGCGTCCCGGATGACAGGGTAATACCGCTCATAGATGTCTGCCGGGGTAGGGGGAAAACCGTGTCCGGGAGCAGGGAGAGGGACGGCGCCGAACTCGGCGTAATTCTTCTCAAGGGCGGCATACCGCTGTTTGTCCGGGCCGCTCAGATACTGGCCGTTCTGGATGAGCGCACCGAGCCGCTTCTCGACCTCGGACCAGCGCAGGCGCACCTCTGCGTTGTGGCTGGCGTCACGGATCACCAGTCCCTGAGGGCGGGTCTGCACACCGCCCCGGCTGCCATCGGAAAATTGCCAGCTCTGCCCACTGTTGGTCCCATACTCGCCTTTCAGATACTCCACACGCTCATCTGGCGTGTTCTCCTGCGAATAAAGGGCAGCGATACGCAGTTTGCCGCCGTCATAGGGGGAACCGTGGCGGAGGATGCGCTCGATCTCCGCGTCAGGAATAGAAAAAGCGGGGGCGGGAGCCTCTGCCGGAGCCTGTTCCTCTTTTTTGGGCATAGCAAAGGCGGAGGGCTTTTCGCTCTCCGCCTGTCGGTCTATCATTGAGATCTGTTCCATCTCGGAGGGGAACAGCCCCTCCAGCGTCAGTTGTTGATAAGTTCCGCCATCACGATCTCCTCCGCCTGCGCTTTCAGTGCGTTCATGTGCCGCACCCAGTCCATCTGCCGGGTCTTTTTGTCCGGCGCCGGGTCCGCCGCCAGCAGTTCCTCCATCAACTGCTTCATCCGGGCGGCGGCCGTCTCCTGCACCTCCCACAGGTGCGGGAACAGTTTCCCGATCAGGGTCAGGTGGTTGTAGAGGAGTTTGTTGTTCTCCTCCAGGTACGCCCTCCGCATCCTGCCGTACTTGCCCAGCGGACGGTCCTCCATTTCCTCCAGCTGGATGTCCGGGATCAGGTAATCCCCTGCCTGTCTGTAAGTCAGCTCTGCCATTGTCCTGTCTCCTTTCCTCGGCCTGTTCGACCTGTTTTGCCCTTTCGTAGGTGCGGATGGCCCGCTCGACCTCACGGAACACCTGGGAAGATACCTCGCTGACCGCCGTACCCAGCACATTGGACGCCGCCTGGGTATTGAAGTCGAACACATCCATGAAATCTTCCGGCTCAAAGTAGCTCTCCGGGTCCTCCACACAGCGGGAATAGAGCATATATCGGATGCTCGTTTCCGCCGCCCTCCGAAAGGATACCTCTACGTTGAACTCATCATACCCGTAAAGGAAGGAATCGTCAACGATGCCGAGGATGACCTCTTTATTGTCATCCCAATATCCCGAAGCGAGTCGGGAGGAGATTTTTTCGATCTGCTCCTCCAGCCCCGCCCCGGCCTCCACGCCGTAGGCCCGCTCCAGCGCATCCTGCACAGCGGGGACATACTCCTCCCGCATGGACCAGAGGTTGACCGGGCGGGAGTTCTCCCTCTCCCCGGTGTCCGACACATCGAACACATAGCGCAGCTTCGGGCGGCTGCCCGTGTTGTCCACCAGGGCGATGCCCTTGGAGCCGCGGCGCACATAGCGGCGCATGGTCTTGTTCCAGAGGTCATACTCGGCGCAGGCCGTGGCGTCCGGGCGCTGCTTGTAGATCATGAGCTGCTCATTGTAGGGGTATTTGTAGAGCCGGGCCGCAGTGGTAAGGAAGGCTGTCCACTGCTCCCGGCTCCCGGTCACTTGTCTGGCGGCTTCTTCCGCCATCTGGGTGTAGTAGGCGGCTTTCGAGGGGAACGGTACGACCGCCGCCCCGTCCGCCCGCAAGGGTTCATTCAATGCCATAGGTTGCCTCCGTTTCTTTCAGATTTGTGTGCCTGGGTCAGATGTCCGGGTACAGGTCCAGGCTGTCAAATTCCGTGTCCGTCATGCCCTCCAGCTTTTCCAGGACACTTTTGGAGAGACGGCCCAGCCGCCGCTCCGAGGGCGTAAGCTGGAGGCGCATGGCCTCCAGCTCCGCCACCAGCCCCGCCCGCGTGCCGGGGTTGTAGAGCATCATCATAATACGCTCATCCCGTGTAAAGTCCTTCATCTCTCGTCCCGTCCGGCCTGCTTCTGGGGCGGCCTGCGCTCCGTCTGCTCCGCGCCGGAAAGGGCTTTCAGCGCGTCCAGGACAGAGTGCCGCTCCGTTTCAGGCTCATCCTTTCTCCCGTTATTGATGATCCCATCAATGGAGTTGTAATCGTCCTCCACCGCCATCTCAGCGTTCTTCAGGTAGTTCTCCCGCAGGGCGAAGTCCTCCAGCTCCTTAAAGCCGATGGAATCCACATAGTGGCAGGATACCACGCCGCCCACTTTGAGCGCCACGATGTCGCTGACCGACAGGCTGTGTCCCCGGAAATCATCCGGGTGGGCGGTGTTGAACTGGACATAGAGCGCCTCCAACTGCGCCATCACCGCATCCGGCGTGTCGGGCGCCTTCGGGAGGTCCCCGTGGTAGACCACCTCATAGTGGTCGATGTCCGGCTCCTTGCTCTGCCGCTGGAGGCTGGAATAGGACTCGAACCGCTCATAGAGGGTGTCGTCCGTGTGCCGGAGCTGTAAGATGGCATAGGCGTCGGTGGCGCTCTCCAGAAACGCCGTCAGGTGGCCGGGGTCCTCGTCCACGCCGTTCACCTCGTCCCATTTCCTGATGTCAGACATTCTGCTCCTCCTTCCTCAAAAATGGCAGGCCGTTCTCCTTTGCGTCCTGCCGCTGCCGCTGCCGGCGTTCCTCGCTGTACGGGGGGCGGATGCCCACGCACCGCTTGGGGATGCGGTAGGTCACGGACCGCCCCGGCCCGGAACGCTCCAGGACATAGCCCTCCGGGAACCGCTGGGAAAGCTCCCGGAGCTTATTGATGAGCCTTGCGTCATGGGTGTAGACCTCCGCCGTGTCCAGCTCATTGTCCCACAGGATGATGGTCTCCTGCTCCGCAAGGGTCAGCTTCTGGCGGCTCATAAGCTGGCCTCGTCCCGCTTCTTCGCCGGGGCGGGGGCGGGGTGTCCCTTCGCACTGGACTTCAAGGCGGAAAGCTGGCCCAGGACGGACTCCCGCTTCTCGGCCTGCGCCTCCTGCTCCCGCATGGCCGCCTTCTCCATGAGCATCCCGTGGTCGGTGGGGGTCATGGAGCGGCGCTCCAGCTTGTTCTCAAAGAGGACCATATCCCGCACCTCGTTGATGGAACAGCCCACGACCTCCAACTCGCCGCTCTTGGTCTCGTTGAACTTCTCATCATACAGGTGGTAGTCCCAATGGCCCGCCCCACACTCCACGGCGAGATAGGCGTTCCAGCCGATCTTCCACGCCGCCTGCTCCGCATCCAGCTCTGGCTCCGGGCGGCAGACGCCCCCGCCACGCTCCAGCACCTCGGCGAACTGGCAGATATGGTAGACCTCGCTCCCGACATAGGTGTGGTAGTCGTCGATATACTCGCACTTGGCGGAGAAGGTCCTGTCCGGGTACTCCACCTGGATCGTACCGCCGTCCGGGATGCGGAACTGCTCGTCATAGCCGCTGTTGATGAAGCGGATGTCATCCTTCGGCAGTGTCTCCGGCTCCCAGATGGAGCGGTGGCGGATGTCCGAATCGCGGAAGTCTTTCAGGGAGGTCAGGCCCACCTGCGCCACATCGCTGCCACCCAGCGGCCCGCTTTGCAGCCCCGCTTCTCCAATAGCGGCTGCCCGCGCCGCCGCAAGATGGTCGTGGGTGGGGTCGATACCGTCCAGCACATCGTCCAGGCTGATCTTGCCCTCGGCGGTCTTTTCTTTGGTCTGCTTGTCAAACACAGTGTACTCAAAATCCCCGCCCTGGACCTCTTTCAGGTGGAGCAGGGAGGAACGGTCAACAAGGTACACGCCTTCCTGTTTTCCCTGCGACTCCATTTCCATCTGGACAGCCTCCTGCACAGCCTGTTCCATACTTAAAGTGGCCACCCGGTCCTCGATGCTCTCCCGGACTACATCCATATGCCCGGTATCGACCATCTTGGAGAAGGTCTTGTAGATGTCCGCCATCGTGTCCGGGGAGGCCAGCAGCGCCCTCGCCTGATCGTCAGGCAGTTCCAGCGCCCCGATCTCCATCAGGATGTCCTCCCGCACCGCATACTCAACAGCGTGGTTCAAGATATCGGCGGGCGGCTGGTCCACCAGCCATGCCCTGAACTTGTCCTGCTCCGCCGACGCTTTCTCATACAGTTTGCTGCTCAGTTCCGTATCAGCCATTCTATCAGTCCTCCTGTCTCAAAATTTTGACCCATCTTGTTTTCATCTGGCGGGGATACTGCCCGCTGTCCCTGGGCCTACGCCTGCCCGTCCACTCCAAGCCCCCGGCAGGCCCCTCACACACGAAGCCGGAGGCTTTCAGGGAGGTGCCGCACTCGCTGTCCAGGATATAGGTGATGACCTTTTTATAGCCCATCGCCCTCGCCGCCCGGACCGCCGCCCCATAGAGCATACTGCAAGCGTTCCGCGCCCCATCGGTGCAGAGGCGGTTGACCTCCAGTGTATAGCCGTCATCCAGGAAGCGGCTCACCGGGCGGCCGCAGATGGCAACACCGGCGAGCCGCCCGTCCTCCCGGACACCGATAGAGAACTTGTGTCCCACCGTGGGCTTATGGTGGCGGTGGTGCTGGCACACGAACTCGTTCGCCTCCCGCAGGGAGATGGGGACCAGCGACAGCATATCACTCACCGCCCACAGCGTCACGGATGCCCTGCATGATATACGCCACGCAGGGGACGGCCACGCTGTTGCCGAGCATCTGGTAACGCTTCGTGTCGCTGATGGCTTTGCCGCCCGCGCCGGCCTCCGTCCAGCCGTCCGGGTAGCCCTGCAAACGCTCCGCCTCGGTGGGGGTGAGCCTCCTCACGCAAAGCCCGGTGCGGACGGGGTTCTGGTAGTTCAGCGAGTAGCCGCCGGAGGCCGCCTTTGCCAGCAGTGTTCCGCTGACCTCATCTGTCTCCCGGAGATTGTGGCAGTCCACGGCGGCGGTCTCCGCACCATCTGCGCCCTCCACCACAGCCACGCCGCCCTGATTGCAGCAGGGGTTCCCGCCGTTCAGGTCCAGCGTCCGGGAGGTGTCCGCCTCATAGAAGCCGCTCTTTGGGTTGTCCGACAGCATCCCGCCGGAATGGTAGGCGCCGATCACATAGGCTTTCATCACGGCGCTCTGCTGGCCCGCCAGGAGGGTGGGGGCGGTCTCCTCCTGGAAACCGATGCTCCCGGACTGGCTGCCGGCCTTGTGCTTGAAGCCCGCGCTCACCACGCAGAAGTCCAGCTCGTTCCCCTGTCCGGCAGGGCGGGAAAGCCCGGCGCCGGAGGCACAGAGCGTCCCGGCGATCTGCGGGTGGGTGACGATGGGCTGCTCATGGGCGGCGGTCAGGGTGGGGGACTGCTCCTCCAGGATGCCGGCGTTGGCCTGTCCGGTCCCCATGCAGACGGCGTGGCGGTCGATGGTGTTGAGGGTGAAGGAGACGTTCTCGTTGATGCCGTCCCCCTGCGGCCCGTTCCCGTCCGCCCTGCCGATCATGGAGCCCTGGATGGCGTATGCGGTGATGGGCAGGTTGCCGTGGGTCTGGCTGCGGAGGGTGGGCGATACGCCGCCCTTCTCCACATTGAGGGAGTCGCCGCCCTGGTCGTTCAGTATCTCGACCTTCGGGGCAAAGAGGTACTGGTCGTTCCCGGTCGCCAGTGTGCCGCTCTTTTCCACCTGGAGCAGAGGCCCCTTGCCCCCGCCCTCACAGCCGCAGCGGATACGCATGGAGATGGCGGGGACCGCCGCCCCCACGCCGTCCGGCATCTCGATCACGCCGTTGCGCCCGGTGGACATCCCGCAGTTCGTCCCCAGCGTGGCCGCCACATGGCCGGTAAGCTGGGCATTGTAGCCGTCTATCCCCGCGCCTGCTGTTCCAGCGCCGTTTTGAGCATAGGCGGCAAGTCCTTGCCGCGGCGTTCCGCCCGCCGCAAAATACCCTGACAGGCTTTTGGGGACAAAGAGTATCTCGCCGGCGCGTTCGCCTCTAAAATCTGCGATAAGAAAGATGCGCCGGCGCCGCTGTGCTGTTCCGAAGTATTGGGCGTCGTACACGCACCAAGCGAGGTCAACGCCTCGGCCTCGTACCATCCCGGCGTTTGCCCACCGTCCAGAACCAGGCATTGGAACTTCGGCGTCTGTGAACGCTTCCAGCACAGCCTTAAAGTCACGCCGGGAAGAACTTGACAAGGCTCCGGGGACATTTTCCCAGAGCGCGAATTTCGGGTATTCTCCATTGGTCGCCTCCTGCATTTCTCTGATGATCCTGATGGCCTCCAGAAAGAGGCCGCTCCGCTCCCCAGCAAGGCCCAGGCGCTTGCCCGATGCTATGGACAAGTCCTGGCAGGGGGAGCCGAAGGTGATGATGTCCACGGGCGGCAGGGCGCCGCCGTGGAGCTTTGTGATGTCGCCAACGTGTTCCATGTCCGGGAAGTGCTTCTTCGTCACGGAGACGCACTCCGGGACGATCTCGCTGGCCCACAGGGGCCTGATCCCATAAAAAGAGGCGGCATAGGGGAAACCTCCTATGCCGTCAAACAGGGAACCGAGCGTAAGCTGCTCTCTATTCAATTCTTTTTCCCTCCGCTGTTCTTCCCACTGTTATCGAACTCCATCTGGAACTTCGCCCGGCCGTCCTCCTCGGTGGTGAGCAGGACATCGGCGTTATAGGTCCTGCCTGTCCGCTGGCTCTTGCAGTCCTTCAGCTTGATGCGCCCCTCCTTCACCAGCTTCTCGGCCATGCCAGCGGTCAGGTGCTTGCCGATCTTCTTGAAGTAGGCGTTGTCCTTCCAGAGGACGAAGCGGCACTGCGTCGTCACAAACTCCACTCCGCTGCGCCCGCCTTGCGGCGAGCATCCGCTCCGTTCCGTTGCTCCTCCTTCTCCCACAAAATCTGACGATTTTGTGGGAACCCTATGAGTGCAAAACCAGCCCTTGTCACGCTCCGCCACGTCCGCCCCGCAGTGGGGGCAGCTCCCGATCACCTTGCTGTTGCCTGGCATCTTGATCTCCACTCCTTTCACCGTCTCATAGTTCTTTACAAGGTCCGTCACCATCCCGGCGATCTCCCGCATGAAATCGTCAGGCGCATAGCCGCCCTTCTCAATGCCCAGCAGCTTCTCCTCCCACTCCGCCGTCATGGAGGGGGACTGTATCTGTTCCGGCACTACGGCGGCCAGGGCGCGGCCCTTGTCCGTAGGGACCAGCGCCTTGGCCTTCTTGTCCCCCTTGCGCTCCACAAAGCCCTTCTGCACCAGCTTCTCGATGATGGCGGCGCGGGTAGCAGGGGTTCCGATGCCCTTGCGCTCCACATCTTCGGGCATCTCCTCGGCCCCGGCGGTTTCCATGCTCTGGAGGAGGGTGTCCTCCGTGAACCGTTTGGGGGGCGTTGTCTTGCCCTCTTTCAACTCCACCCTGGCGAGGGGCAGCTCCGCATTCTCCGAAAGGGCGGGGATGGGCGGTGCGTCGTCCTCGGACTTCTCATCAGTGCTGGCGGCAACATACGCCCGCCAGCCGGGGTCCGTGACCGTCTTGCCCTTGGACTTGAACTGGTGTCCGGCGCACTCCAGCGTGACGGCGGTCTCCGAGTAGCGGCAGGGGTCGCCCACGGCGCAGACGAGGCGCAGTGCAATCAGGTCCAGCACCGCCAGCTCCCCGGAGGGCAGCTCCGCAAGGTCGGCGGACTCCAGCGTTTTCGTAGGGATGATGGCGTGGTGGTCGCTGACCTTCTTCCCGTTGATGACCTGGGCGGCGTTCACGGGGGCGGGGGCGTCCGGGGAGATATTACGCTTTTTCTGCACCATATCCACCAGCCCCGGCAGCATCCCCGCCATGTCCTCCGTGAGGCAGCGGCTGTCCGTCCGGGGATAGGTGACGAGCTTCTTCTCATAGAGGCTCTGGGTGTAGTCCAGGGTCTGCTGCGCCGTGAATCCCAACTGGCGGTTGGCGTCCCGCTGGAGGGAGGTCAGGTCGTAGAGCGCCGGGGGCTTCTCCGCCCTGTCTTTGCGCTCCGTCTTTACCACGGTGGCCGTCCCCGCCGAACGGCACTCCTCCGCGATCTTCTCTGCCTCGGTCTTTTCCTTCACGCGCTCTCCGTTCGCCGCAAAGCCCTCCGGCACAAGCTGGACCGTGTAGAACGGCTCGGACTGGAAATTGCGGATCGCCGCCTCCCGTCCGCAGACCATCGCCAGCGTGGGCGTCATCACCCGGCCCACATTGAGGGTGGGGCCGTACTTGCATGAAAAGAGCCGGGTGGCGTTGATGCCGACGATCCAGTCGGCGCGCTCCCGGCACAGGGCAGCCTCATACAAGGCATCGTATTCCGTTCCCGGTCTCAGGCTGGCAAAGCCCTCCCGGATGGCGGCGTCCTCCATTGAGGAGATCCAGAGCCGCTCGAAGGGCTTTTTGCACTTGCACTGGTGGTAGACCAGCCGGAAGATCAGCTCGCCCTCCCGTCCGGCGTCGGTGGCCTCCACGATGGAGGCGACATCCTCCCGGCTCATCAGCTCCTTCAAAATCTGGAACTGCTTTTTCGTGGACGGGGATACCTGATACCGCCACTTCTCCGGCAGGATGGGCAGGTCCTCCAGCCGCCACTTGGCGTAGGTCTCACCGTAAGCCTCCGGCTGGGCCAGCTCCACCAGATGGCCCACGCACCAGCTCACGATATACCCGCCGCCCTCCAGATAGCCGTCACACCGCTTCGAGGCGCCCAGCACCTTGCCGATGCTCTGCGCCACCGAGGGCTTCTCGCAGATCACTAACTTGCTCATAGGCAGTCGCTCCTTTCTGAAAAAATCAACTGTTTTCGCCCGATTTTGGGCATCAAAAAAAGCGGGCAAAGATGTGTGATCCTTGTCCGCTTTACGGTTTTTATAAAGTTTTGCCCGCCGCCTGTCTCAGGAGAGGTTCTCCCGGAGGAATTTGTGCGACAGGAGGGAGAGGTAGGCTTCGCCCAGCTCCATGATGAAGTCCGGGGTGATGGACCAGAACGGGGAGCGGTGCAGATTGTCAAAGGCCATCTTGAGGACGGCGTACAATGCCGGATCCTCCAGCCTAAGACGCTGTTTCAGCCCCGCCTCCGCATCGGCCCACTCCGTCACGCCGCCGACCTCCCTTGTAGCCATGACATACAGGAGGATCAGCGACATACATTTCTTCGAGTCCGGGTCTGCCGGGGACAGCATACGGTAGAGCCGCCCCACCTCCTCACGGACATCCGCCAGCGTCAGGGACGTGTACTCGCTCAGGATGGAATCGGCCATGATGTCAGCCACAGCCTCCCGCCAGATCGCGTACCCGGCGTTCATCATGCCGTCCTCCGCCCCGCTGCCCATGCAGTAGCGGTCAAAGAAGCCCCCGCCCTCGATCTCGTTCTCACAGCAGAACAGGTGTGATATTTCATGGAGGAAAACACGGTGCAGCTCCGGCAGGGGGAAGCTGATGTCGGCGCGTACCATCACGCCGTATAGCCCCCTGCCCACAAAAGCCTGTGCCGCAAAGGACTGGAAATAGCCCTCCGCCTTGTAGTCCTCGTCCAGGTTCCTCGGAAAATGCTCTTTGCAGAACCGCTCGTAGACCTCCAGACCGTTCTCCGGGGTGAAGAACGCAAGGACGGTGTTGTCCCTTGTGATGCCGGAGTCAAGGGCTTCGTTGAAGAAGTCCAGGGCATCATAAAAGATGTCCCTCAGTTCCTGCTCCGTGTAGCGGCCCATATCCGCACCTCCTACTCCAGTTCTTCCCAGGGTTCCAGCCCCATCTCCTCCCAAGTGACACCATAGGGGGCGCCCCCGGAGGTGTACCCGGCGATATAAAAGAAGCGGCCGTCCTGCTCCGGCAAGCTCTGCTGCTCCTGCGCCGCCAGCCTCGCCTTTCTCCGTTTCCGGGCGGCCCGCTTGATCGCCAGCTTCTCCGCCTCGGTTTTCTTCACCCTGGGCTTCGGCGGCTCCGGGAGGCTGTTCTTCTCGATCCGCTCCGCAAATCTGGCCTGTTTTTTCAGGAAAACATCATGGACGGTCTCATAGGACAGCCCCAGCCCACGGCCCTGTATCTTGGTAAAAGCCGCCTTTGCCAGCTTCTCCAGTTCCGCATCGGCGGGCATCCGCCCATGCTCTTTATAATGGGCGCAGACCACGCCGAACATGGCCTCGGACAACTTCTGTTTCTGTTTTGCTTTCAGGTCTTTCCAGCCCCTCGCGCCCATATCCGCCACCTCCCGGCATTACTGTACCCATTGTAACATGGATACGGCATATCCGCCATAGGCTTTTGGAAAGCCGTTCAGACAAATGAGCGTCAGCCACAGGCAGATCATCAGGAGGACCAGAAGTTCAAGAAACCTTCGGGGGTCAATACGCATAGCCGCACCTCCTGTTCTACAAAAAGGTTTGCGGCTGGTCTCAGCCGCCAGCCGCAGACTGTTCCATCAGATACAGATGGCTCCGCTTAGACCGGCTCATCGTCCGACCCGTCAAAGCCATCCTCGTCCTCATCGTCAAGCCCAATGTCCTCCGGGAGGCCGTAGTCCTCGTCATCCTCCGAATAGTCGGCGTCCGGGTCCGGCTTGGCCTGTTCCTTCTTCCCGCCGCCCTTGAAGAACTTCGTATAGGCGAAGAAGCCGCCTCCGCCCAGGAGCGCCAGCACAAGGACCAGTACGGGCAGGGGGTCCACCTTTGCGGCGGGCTTGGCCTCATCCGGCTTGTCCTCGTCGTCCCCGTCCTCCGGCTCCTGGGTCTCAGCGGGCGGCTGGACCTCCGGCTCCGGCTTGGTGTATTTCGCCGCCGTGTCCTCATCCATCAGGGCCAGCAGGTCCGCCTCGTCCACCAGGTTCAGGAAGTGGACGGTCTGCTCCCCCTCGTCATCCCGGTCGATGATGAGGTAGAAGGTGTTCCCGGCCTTTGTCACCAGCGTGATGAACTGCTTGCCGGAGCCGTCCGCATGGGCCTCATCATAATCGTCCACCAGCGTCAGGTTTCCGTCCGGGGTGAGGGCGGCGGAAGGAGGACCTGCCGCATCGGTATTCCCCATGCTCATCATCAGCAGGAGCATCATCATCAGGGTGTCCTCGTCAAAGCCGCTTGTGTCAGGCGCATCCTGCCCCTCATCCGCGGGCGGGGCGGCAGGGGACTCCTGTTCCGCCACATCCAGATAGTCCTTGTAGACATACCCGGTGGCCTCCGGGACCACGACCTCATACCAGTCGCCGCTCTCGCCAACGACCTCCACCTCCGTACCCCGGAGCAGATGCCCGATCACCGAGTGTTCCATGCCGGAGCCGGAGCGGAGGTTCAGGTAGGTGTCGCTGCGGACATTGACTGTGCCAACGGCAACGGTCTCTGTCGCCGCCTCCGTTCCGGCATCGGCATCAGCATCGGTATCGGTCTCCTCGCCGGTGTCCTTGCTGGTATCGCCGCCCATCAGGGCCTCCATGATCTGCTCCATGCCCTGGGCGGAAAAGGTGATCTTCCCGTCCTCGCTGATCGTCACACCTTCCGGCAGGACGATCTTCGTGCCGAGGGTGGCGCCATCGGGCAGGGCGGGGCTGTCAGTCTCCACAGCGTCCCCGGCAGTCCCGTCCGTTCCAGCGGGGGCTGTCTCCACAGCCTCTGTCCCAGCGGCCCCCTCCGTGGAAACCGGGGAATTGTCCGCCGCAAAGCACACGGCGGAGAGGTTCCCCATCATCAGAACGCCCGCCAGAAGGCCGGCGATCATGCTCTTAATCTTCATGCTCTTTATCCTCCTTGATCTCAGAAGTATTGTTGTCACGGCCAGCCAGCGCATCCGGCGCGCCCGCCCCCGGCACAGCGGCCGGGAAGGGGAGCAGCCCGCCTTGCAGGGCTTTCAGGACCTCCGCAAGCTGGTCCGGGGTCAGGTTCCGCGCCCGCACCATCTCGTGTATCTCCGTGTTCTCCTGCTGGGTGTACTTCTGGCAAAGCTCCTTGTAGCGGGCGTCCCACAGGTCGCGCTTTTCCTTTGCGCGGTCCCGGTCGGCCCTGATCTTGTCCAGTCTCTCGCTCATTTTCGCTCCTTTTTGCTGTGCCTGAAACGCCCGGAACGGGGATGCGGGTGTCCCCGCTATCTCTCTATGCCGGGGGAGTGCCTCTCCTTTTTCATTTCAGGCGGTTTCTGTGTTGCCGCCGCCTTTCTCTCCGCAAGGTCCTTTATCACCGATGTCCGCCCCACGGCCTCCTTCTCCGGCGCAAAAGCCTCCCGCTCCTGGGCGTCATACAGCGCCTGCAAGCGGCCTTCCGCCGATGTGAGCATATCTTGCAGGATGGCTATCCGCTCCTCTATGCGGTCAGATGCGTCACTTGCGCCGCCTGTCTCCAGCATGAAGCGTTCCAGCCGGTCCTTTTCGCCGCCGATATACTGCTCCAGCAGCTCACACTCGGCCATCAGGCTCCCGATGGTATCGCCAGGATATGCCTCGGATGGCTGGCGCGGGTCTTTCCCCATCTCATCCATCTTGTTCCTCACCTCCCATGGTCTTGTGGTCTTGCCAGCGGCGTCACCTGATGCGCCCGAAGCACAGGAAATGGCTCTGCCAATAGCTGCTCTCGGTGCTGGCGTAGGAGATGGGGTTGCCGCAGTGGATCATCATCCCATCGCCCACATAGATGCCCACATGGGTAGCGTCGCTGGGGTCTGAGGCGTCGTAGGTGTGGTGGAAGAAGATCAGGTCCCCCGGCTTCGCCTGGTCGGGCGGGATGATGTCGCAGATATTTTTCAGCCCCCTGGCGCCCAGCCGGCCCACGTTCCAGCCATTGCCGCTGTGGTTGATGACCCACGACACGAAGCCGGAGCAGTCAAAACTTGTGCTGGGGGAACTGCCGCCCCAGACATAGGGGTAGCCCAGGTACTTCTCCGCCTCGGTTATCATCCTGCGGAATTTCTCATCGGTCAGCGCCTCGCCGGGGATGTCATAGTCCGTGTACTCGCCCCCGGACACGCCGTACACATCCTCCCCGAACAGCTCCGAACGGTTGCCGCTGGTCGTCATCAGCACGTCGTAGCGGTCGGCCTGCTCCGTTGTCAGCCCGGAGTCCCGGATCACCGCCCCCAGCCCCTTGTTGGTCAGCTTCACATTGAGGATATGATAGTTGTACGGCACTTCCACATCGTAGTCGTTGCCCTCGCTGTCCGTCCTGGTCTCTGTGCGGTAGCGGACCTCTACCTCCGGCGTGAGGGTGAGGGTGTACTGCTGGGCGAACAGGCTTTGCAGGGTGCTTTGCACCTCCGCCCTGGTGTAGTCCTCGAACAGGACGGTCAGGTAGGAGGCCAGCTCATAGGGGTTGTGGCCGATCTCCGCCAGGTCGTAGCGGTACTCGTCATAGCCGGGGTGGGTGCTTTCGATATTGCTTATCTGGTTGTCCAGGGCAGTCTCCAGCGCGGAGTAGTCCGCGTCGGCCCCCAGGATGTCAGCGTCCTCCGCCGTGTAGGAGGTCCCCAGCACAGCGTTCCCGCTCCCGGCGAACATGGCGGTGCAGGAGGAGAACATCCCGGCGATGAGCATCACCAGAAGCCCCAGGGCGCCAACGATGAGGATGGCCTTGGGATGCTCCTTCACGAACTCGATCCCCTTGTCCACCACTGACTTCGTTCCCTCGGCGGTCTTTTTGCCGCCCTTCGCCGCCCCGGAAGCCCCGGCTTTGCCGCTGGCCTTGGCTTCCATATACCGCTTTTTCAGTTCCTGCTTCTGCCGCCACCTGGAGATGGGGTTGGAGGAGGGGTTGGTGTCATTGTGGCGCTCCCGCTGGTACAGGGCCTCCACATTGGCGCTGTCTGACTTCCGCTCCAGCCTCGCCGCCTTGTCGTACTGTTTCAGCTTGTGGCTGTAATGGCGGTTGTTCACGACGTTCCCGGTGTTCCGCACCGTGGACTCCCCGCTTTGCAGGGCATCCGCGCCGGAGTTGCCCTCACCGTCATTGTCCGAACGGCCCACAGCGTCCCGGACGGTGTTCCTTGCCGCATGGAGAGCAGCGGCGGGGGCGTTCACCGCCGCCCGGCCACCCACTCCCGGCTTCCGGGCGGTGGCTTCCGTCACTTCGATGCGGAGCTTGCCCCTTGCGGCTTTCGTAGACTGCCGTTCCGGGCGCAGCTTATCCGAGAGCCGCTCCGCGGTGGCCTCCACCTTGCCGCTTCTGGCGGTGGTGCGGGGTCGCCTTTTCGAGGGGGCTTTTTCCTTTTCCCTGTCCGCTTTGGAGGACTGCCGGGACTGGTGGAGCTTATCCGACAGCCGCTCATCCACGGCCTCGGCCCTGCCGCTGTCACGGATGATACGCACACGCCTCTTGGTCGGGAGCTTCTCATTCGCCCGGTCCGCTCTGTCGGCGGCCTTGTCCGCCTTTTTCGCCGCCCTGCGGATGTCCCGGTCAGAAAGCTCATCCTCCGTAAAATGGAGGCGGCGCGCCTTGTCAGCCATTGCTTACCTCCCGTTCCTTGACCTCCGTCAATTTGGTCGTCATGATCTTGTAGAGTTCCAGGTCGGTGGGGAAACGGTCCACGAAGGGCAGGATGACATTGCCGAAAAACAGCAGCCCCTCACCCTCGCCGGAGTGGGTCACATAGGAGAGCTGGTGGGGCGAAATGTTGAGCTGCTTCGCCAGGATGGCGCGGTCCCCCGCCGCCTGGTTGAGCATGATGATGAAGTCGCTGTTCTCAAAGATGTTCTCCACTTCCCGGCTGGAGAGCAGGTCCTTCACATTCTGGGTGATGCCGGTGGGGATGCCTCCCCATTTGCGGAACCGTTTCCAAATCTCCACGGAGTAGGCCGCCGTCTGCTCCTCCTTCAGGAGCAGATGGAACTCGTCCATGAAATACCGGGTGGCCTTGCCCGCGCTGCGGTTCTGGGTCACGCGCCCCCACACCTGGTCCTGCACCACCAGCATCCCGATTTTCTTCATCTGCTTGCCCAGGTCCTTGATGTCGAAGCAGACGATGCGGTTGGTGATGTCCACATTGGTGCGGTGGTTGAAGATGTTCAGGGAGCCGGTGACATAAATTTCAAGGGCGGTCGCCACATGGCGGGCCTCCTTTTCCTCCTGCTTTAAGAGCGCCTCGTAGAGGTCCTGCAAGAGGGGCATATTCTCCGGCCTGGGGTCCTCGAAATACTTCTGGTATATCTGGTGGACACAGCGGTCGATGACCGTTTTCTCCACCGGCTGGAGGCCCTCCTTGCCGCCTACCACTAGCTCGCACAGGGAGAGGATGAAGTCGGCTTTCAGGGCCACGGGGTTGTCCTCCTCGGAGTAGTTCAGGTTGATGTCCATCGGGTTGACATACTGGCTGCTGGACGGGCTGATCCTGATGATCTGCCCGCCGAACCGCTCCACCAGCGGCGCGTACTCCGCCTCCGGGTCGCAGATGATGACATCATCGTCCGACACAAGGAAGGCGTTGGCGATCTCCCGCTTGGCGGCGAAGGACTTGCCGGAGCCGGGAGTGCCAAGGATCAGCCCGTTGGGGTTTTTAAGAGCCTTCCTGTCCACCATGATGAGGTTGTTGGAGAGTGCGTTCAGGCCGTAGTAGAGGGACTCCTTCCGATCCTGGAACAGCTCCTGCGTGGTGAACGGGATGAAGATGGCGGTGGAGCTGGTGGTAAGGCCCCGCTGTATCTCGATGAGGTTCTGCGCCAGCGGCAGGGAGGACATCAGGCCCTGCTCCTGCTGGAAGTCCAGCCGCCGCAGGACGCAGTTGTGCTTCTGGGCGATGCTCTGGGACTGGAACACGTTGGTCTCCAGCTCCTGCTCGGTGCGCCCGGTGTTCATCACCAGGAACGTCACCATGAACATCCGCTCGTTCTGGCTCTGCAATTCCTTCAGGAGCGCCTTGGCGTCCCTGCCGTAGGTAGCGAGGTCGGAGGGGATGATGTCGATGTCGTACCCGGCGCGGACGGCCTTCTTCTGTTCCTCGATCTTGCTGCGGTCCAGCTCCGTGATGGTGTGCTTCACCGTCTTGATGGCCTTGTTCTGGTCGATGGACTGGATGTGCATGGTTACGATCTGGCTGGAGTCGATGTCCAGGATGTCCGCCAGCATACGGTCGCTGATGTCCGAGGCGGTGATGGACAGGAACGACAAAGCGCCGTACATACCGCCCACCTGGAAGGTGCGCCGGCCGTTGAAGGCAAAGGCGGCGGGGGCGATGAAGTCCTTCACGGACAGCCCGGACTCCACCAGCCACTTCCACTCAAAGGCGAACGGGTCGCGGTCGCCCATGTGGAACATGGAGTGCATCAGGCGCAGGCGCTCCTTCCCGTTCAGCACAGCGGCGGTCACGCCGATGCGCTTGAAGTTGTTCAGCAGGTCCGTCTCCACATGGTCCAGCCGGGGCTTCGCCTGCCGCATGGAGGCCGCCTCGATGCCGAAGGTCAGGTACTTCGCCTTTGTCAGGCCGTTGTTGCCCCTGGCAAGCTGGCTTTTCAGCATCTGGCTGTACTCCGCCCGGACGCTGTCAAAGGCGTCCCCAGCGGGCGGGATGCGGACGGACTTCTCGAAGCTCTCCGCGTCGGTCGCCATGTTCATGAAGGACAGCTCGAAACGGATGGAGCTGTCGAAGAAGTTGAGGAAGCTGCACCACTCCTCAAAGATGGCCGTCTTGTCCTCCTGCTGGGCGAGCTGGTAGTTGATGTCGTTGAACTGGACGGTCTTGGTGTAGTAGTTGTCGGTGACACGGCAGATGCCGTCCGGGAACATCCGCTGGAACGGGATGGACTGCTGGGCGGTGCGGGGAGTGCCGTCATCCCTGCGGGCCTTCTCGATGATGGCCCTGATCTGCTTTTTCTCCGCCTTTGTCAGGCTTGCGGGGAGAGCGATGGGCTCCGCTTTCCCGCGCCCGCTTTTCCGCGTTTTGAACAATGGCCTGTACCTCCTTTTCCACTTGGTCCTGCCGCATGAGGGCAGAGTAATAGTTGTTGGTCGCATAGGGGCGGACCTTGGGGCGGACGAACTTCGCCTGGATGAAGTGCCGCGCCACCGCCTCCAGCGGCTGGCCGTCCTTCTCGTACATGGCGAGGAAGAACAGCGGGAGCATGAGGACAATCATCCCCATGACGGAGAGGCTGGTGTTGCCGGAGCGTTTCATCAGGAAGAACGCCGGTACGCCGATGAGCGCCGCCGCGCCGAAGCAGACGAGCTGCCGCTTCGTCAGCCCAAAGAACACCTTGGTCTTTACCCGCGTCAGGTCGCGGGGGATGGAAATATACGCTGCCATGATGACCTCCTTTCCCGGTCAATGGGCGTTCAGTACGCTTCGGGCAAGGCCCCCGGTCTTGAACAGGGTGAACACCAGCAGGACCGTGTACCCCACCACGCCCCAGAGGGAGCCAACTATATCCGAAGTGAACGAGATGGACTGTATCAGCACAGCGTAGATGCCGACACAGATGATGATGAGGAAGCCCTGGAAGCCCAGGGCGAACAGGGAGCGGAGGTAGTTCTGCCCGGTCTGGCTCTGCTCCCGGCTGCCGAAGGTGGACAGCGGGATGGGCGCGAGGCTCGTCATCAGATATATCTCGATCATGCGCCCGTAGACGATGACGAAGATCACGATGGAGAGTATCCAGAGGGTGAGCTGGATGACGAAGCTCATCAGGTAGATGCCCAGGAGCGTACCCACGCCGTAGGTCTCCAGCGTGGCCTCCATCGCGGCGATGGCCTCATCGCTGACCGATGTGGACGCGCCGATGATGCCCCCGCTCTGGGAGATCACGCTCTGGCAGACATCAAAGACCGCCATCACGATGTTGAAGCAGTTGGAGATGAGCGTGACAGCCACGAAGGTCTTGAATATCCACTTGAAGATGATCCATGTCTCGAAGTTCGAGAGGTTGTTATGCTCAATGATGAGCTGGATCAGCTCGTAACAGGCAATGAAGGTGAGGATCAGCCCCGCTATGGGGATGATGACGGTCTCCGATACGCTGCGTATCATGGAGAAGATGCCGGGGGAGAAGCTCGCCGGGGTCATGCCCACATCCGTGGCGATCTCCCCCACGCGGGAGTTGACCGAATCGAAAACACCTGTGAGGTTGCCCATGATCCCGCTGATAAGCAGCTCTTTGAGCCATTCCGCGATTGCGTCAAGAATACTGCCCAAATCAAATACCTTGTCCTTTCATCTGGTGGGGCAGGGCGGCAGGGCGCCGCCCCGCCCTGGTTACAGCGGGCCTTGTCCTGCCTCCGTGTCAGGCGGTGAACAGCCCGGAGAGCAGGGGGACCAGGGTGATACCGATGAGGGCGACGCCTCCGCCGGCCATCAGCTGCTTCATGCCCTGGCTCTTGGCTCCGGGGTTGTCGTTGCCGTAGCCCTCCAGAAGGTTGATCGCGCCCCACACGCCGAGGCCGGCGCCCAGCGCCACAACGAGGGTCTGCAAAACACCGATCGCACTGTTGAAAAATGCCATAAATTTGTCCTCCTTAAAGACAGGGGGCAGAGCCTTTGCCCCGCCCGGTTCGTGGAATGGTTTTGATGGTACAAAAGGGCGCCCGCCGCCCCGCATAGTCAGCCCGCCTGTTGGATGCCTGCCGTAAGGTAAGTGGGGGCAGCTTCATTACAGGCGGGCGTTGTCCCACGCAGGGAGGGAACGCCCGGACATGGAAAAAGCCCCGCAGAGGGGGCTTTACGGCGTGGCGCTCATCCGTCCGCGTCGATCACATCAAACTCGTCCTTCGCCCGCAGCTTCAGCCGGTGATCCAGGAACTTCTCGATGTCGAAGCGGTTCTTCTCGTCACAGTCCGCCGTGTACTGGAAATTGGGGTGCTTTGTCAGGTCGTACTTGTCCGACAAAAACGGCCTCACGCCCCGGAGCTGGAGGATGCACTTGCCGCCGTCCAGCACCGCCAGCTCGTCCACGCTGGCCAGCTCATGGCCCGTCCGCTGGTAGTTCACGCTGTGGGACTCCTGGCTGCCCTTGCTCACCCCGGTGTTGAACATATCTATGGTCTCCTTGCCCAGGGCGGCGGAAAGCTCCTTCAAGGTGGTCGGCTCACTGCCGCCGAGGAAGATGCGGGTGTCCATGTTGCCGATGATGGTGTCGGCGTTGTCCTTGTAGATCGCCTTTAGCTGGCTCTGCGCCTGCAAGACCAGGCAGGCCGATATTTCCCGGCTTCGGATGGTCGCCACCAGCTTCTCCAGGTTCGGTATCTGCCCGATGTTGGCGCACTCGTCAATCAGGCAGCGCACATGGACCGGGAGCCGCCCGTGGTACACATCATCGGCTTTCTCGCACAGCAGATTGAAAAGCTGGCTGTATATCATGCTGATGAGGAAGTTGAAGGTGCTGTCCGTATCGCTCATGATGAGGAACAGGGCGGTCTTGCGGTCCCCCAGGGTGTCCAGCTCCAGCTCGTCATACCGGGTGATCTCCCGCAGTTCGGCGATGTCAAAGGGGGCAAGCCGAGCGCCGCAGGAGATGAGGATGCTCTTTGCCGTCTTGCCGGCCGCCAGCTTATAGAGCCGGTATTGGCGGACAGCGAAGTGGTTTGGCTCTTTCTTTTCCAGCGCCTCAAACATCTGGTCGATAGGGTTCTGGAACGTCTCATCGTCCTCCCGGACTTCCATAGCGTTCAGGAAGGTGATGAGCGTCCCGAAGTTCTGCTCCTCCACGGGCGCGATATAGTGGATATAGGCGATGAGCGCCGTGTAAAGGAGCTTCTCGGCTTTCTCCCAGAACTGGTCCCCGCCCTTGCCCTCGCCCTGCGTGTTCACCATCAGCGTTGTCACCAGCTTCAGGATGTCCTTCTCCGAGTGGATATAGGCGAAGGGGTTGTAGTGCATCGACTTCTTGAAGTTGATCGTGTTAAAAATCTTGATGCGGTACTTGTTCCGCACCAAGACGGCCCCGCACTCCTCGACGATCCCCCCTTTTGGATCAGTGATGACATACGAACTATGGCACTGTAAAAGGTTGGGCTTGAGCCAGAACCTGGTCTTGCCGCTGCCGGAGCCGCCGACGATCAGCACGTTCTTGTTCCGGGCGGTCTTGGGGTCCTTGGGGCGGCTGTTCATGGTGAGGCTCTCCGTCCGTGTCAGGATGACATTGTTCTCAAACACGGGGTCCGCGAACGGCTCGATGTCCTTTGGGCCGCCCCATCTGGCGCTCCCGTATTCCTCCCCGTGGCGGTATTTCTTGGCGTTCTTGCTCCGCACATACACCACCAGCCGGAACGCCGCGCCGATGGCAAGCCCGATGCACAGGTCGAAGGGATGGAAGCTGGGCATGGGGTTCCCCCATGCTGTCCCCATCGAGGTGAAGAAGCCCAGCAGTTTTGTGGAGATGTCCGTACCCTCTGCGATGCGCCACGCCTCGCCGATATTGGAGCAGAACAGCCCGATGATGGCATAGGGGAGGTTCAGGATGATGAGTTTCTTTGTTTTCTGGTTCATCGCTCACGCTCCTGGTTCTTCTCCCGCACCTTGGAGGGGATGGACTTGGCAAGCTCTTTCAGGTGCGCCAGGGCTTTCAGGACGCTGGGCCGCTTCTCTTTCTGGGACAGCTTCACGGAATACTCCTTGAAGGCGGCGGTCAGCACATCGGCGTCCTTTGCCTTGAAGAACACCATGAAGCGGGGCGGCTCCTGGGAAACATCCTTTCGGATGGCATAGTCCACGCCGTACTTGTTCAGCACCCGCTCAAAGTCCTTGATGCCGCTCCTGGCGATGTCGATCTGCTGCGCCCCCTGGTCCTTGCGGATCAGCTTCTCCACGGTCATCTTACCGTGGTCGCCCTCCGCCGCCCTGCCGGCCTTCACCCGCGCCCGGTGCTGGGCGTACTTGCGGAATGCCGCCACCAGCGTCCGCCCGGTCAGCTTGCTGGTGCTTATCATCAGGTTCACTGTCCTGTTTTCAACTTCCTCCTGCAAATCTCATTCCCCCTTTCTTCGGAAACGGCGCCGGAGGTATGATGCCGTTGGTTTCAGATGTGGAACGCCGGGAAGTCCTTCCCATCGGCGTAGAGGGTCACGGTATGGTCGGCAAAGTAGACCACGGCGGCGATCACATCCTCCGCAGAGAGGGAAACGCCGTCCCCGTCCTCATCGGTCTTGTAGACGATCACGGGGCCGAGCAGATACCGCTCCCTGCCCAGGTTCAGGACGCGCCGCCCGTCAAAGACGATAGCCAGCCCCTCCACATCCAGGCTGTCATCCGACACGACCTCCAGGCAGTCATAGCTGCCGCGGCTCTCGATCTCGTCCCAGCACTGGGTCTCCTGCATGACCTCCGGGGTCTTGTCCGGGCGCATCACCATCACGATGGAGTCCGCCTCGGCCTCCGTGACGGCGGCCTCCTCCGCCGCGTCGTGCAGATACTCCTCCAGGGAGTCCACCAGCTTTTTGTAGCCGAGCCTGTCCGCGCTGTCGGGCAGGGACAGGTTGATGTTCACATCACCGTTGAAGTGAAAATGGATACTGTTCATAGGCGTTAAGCCCTCCTTTTTTTCATAAAAATGCGCCCGCAGATGAGGCGTGTCACCGCTGCTGGTCCCGCTGCCGCCGCCTCTGCCACTGCTCCAGCAAGCGGAGGATGGTATCGCTCATCTGCCTGGGCGTGTAGGACTTGGGGAAGAACTTCTGAAGGTCGCTGGTCTTGAACGCGATCTGTCCCAGGTCGTCCTTCTTCACCTCGTCCATGATGCCGCACATATCCTTCAGGGTACAGCCGCTCTCCTGGCTCTTTTTCTTCATGCGCTGGGCCTGGGACACAGAGGGTGCGGCCTGGGCGTAGTCCATCGCCTCCAGGAAGTTCCGCTGTTCCTCCGGCTTCAGGTAGGAAAGCTCCACGGCGGGATTAAAGGCGATCTTCTTCTCGTCCACCATGTCCATAAGCTCCGGGATAAGGTTCGTCAGGCGGATATACCGATGCACCTGGTTCCTGCTGTCCCCTGCCTCTGCGCCTACAAGGTCGAGCGTCTGCAACTTCATCCCAGGTTGGGATGAAGTTAGGTCAGTGCGTTGTCCCTGATGTTTGATAGCATCCAGTTTTATCTTGTAGGCAAGCGCCTTTTCGCTGGGTAGGATGGTCTCCCGCTGGAGATTGGAATCCACCATCATGATGACTGCGGCATCATCGTCCAGTTCCCGGACAATGACGGGGATGGTGTCCAGCCCCGCAAGCTCTGCGGCATGGTGGCGGCGGTGGCCGGAGATGATCTCATACCCGCCGTCCGGGTCCGGGCGCACGATGAGGGGATTAGCGATCCCGACCATCCTGATGCTCTCCACGGTCTCCGCCATAGCGTCATCGTCCAGCACCTTGAAGGGATGCCCCTCAAAGGGGTGCAGCTCGGAGAGGGGGAACCGCTGTACCGTTTCCGTCACGGCTTCTGCCGCAGCCACGGTCTGCGCTTCCGGCTCTTTGGGCTTTGCTTTAGGCATTTGTGTTCACCTCGCTTTCTCAATGTGGGTTTATGGGAAAAAGAAAAAAGGCGTGTACCCAGCCCCCAAGATGGGGCAGGATACACGCCTATGTAACCGTCTGCGGACGCAAAAAAAGAGCGGATACCGACCGCCGGATTTCTCCGACAGCGATACCCGCTCTATGAAGTCTTGCTTTGTCTGATGGGCGTCCTACCCTCCTTGCGCCGCCCTGCGCTTTTGTTATCCTCTGTTTTGGGTCAAAAAACAGAACTAACATCACAAAGTCCCGTGTTTTCAGGGCTTTCTGAGTTTAGTTCTAAAATAACACAATCATCTTTTGTAATGACCGTATTGATTTTCCCGCTTTCAATGTCCTCAATCATGCGCTTAAAATCAGGTCTTTCAAAATTTGTACCGCTCCAACCGTCATCAACGTAGGTTTCCACCACCTCTATCCCGTGGTACTGTGCGTACTGCATGAGCATCTGCTTCTGGCTCGTTATGGAATTGCTTTCCCTGTCCGTGATGCCGTCATCAACAGACAGCCTTGTGTATAACCCTGCTTTTGGTGCTGTTTTGTATGTAGTCCTACCCATTCGCTTCTCCTTTTCCGGAAGAAGCTGGTGAACTGCAAAGTGGTTCTTCGTTTTCTATTATACATTCATAGCCGCCCTCCTGCAAGCATTTTTCCGTTATATCCGCATTATTTGAATTTAATATCGCCCTCACAAATGCATCCTGCGGTGTCCGTCTGCTGTCAAACACCCTTGTCACTACCAGCCTTGTCTTATTCAAATGATATTCCTCCTCGTTTTCCGAAGGAAAATGCGACTGCCCATGCA
>OFFM01000392.1_pt1 | contig 36850 bp, 28 predicted proteins | sample 1521401 | NCBI WGS metagenome assembly OFFM01 (sample SAMEA3504118, study PRJEB24116) | mouse gut metagenome | biome: mouse gut; feature: mouse-associated habitat; material: faeces | place: Denmark | collected 2011
GTTGTACGTGACCGATGCCGAATGTCGAAAGCGACGACCCAGATGAGCCGTTATGACAAACCCTCATAAATGTGCGGTGTCGGTCTTCATCCGCTGCATATACGCCTGAATGAAGGCGTTCATGCGGTCGGTCATAGGCTGGCGCAGCGAGTCGGGGAACGTATCTATCAGGTTGTGCTCCAGTAGCGGATCATGCACGTAGTCAAAGATATCGGTCACCTTTGTGCCGTCGCCACGCAGCACATAATCCCCCTGCAGATACTGCGGGCAAAGATCCCAGTTGAACGCCCAGCTCTCCTCGGCAGGCGTGTTCAGCGCATCCTTGCCGAATGCCACGTAAGGACGGTCATACCCTATGTGGTTCAGCAACGTCGGCATTATGTCGATCTGCTGTATGATACCGGGGCGGCGACCGGGAGCAATCTCTCCCGACGGGTCGTAGATAAGTATCGGAATGCGGAAATCACCTACGGATGTGAAGTATATGTCGTGTGTGCGCTTTGAGCTGGAATGGTCAGCCGTTATCACAAATACTGTGTGGTCATACCATGGCTGCTGGCTCGCGCTCTCGAAGAACCGACGCAGCGAGTGGTCGGTATAGCGGATGCACTTGTGCAACTGGTGCAGACCCTCGTCGGGGAATGTGTCGCGGTACTGCTCCGGTATCTTGAACGGATGGTGCGACGACAGCGTGAATACGCTCGCCATGAACGGTTCCGGCATCTCCGACAGTTTTGTGTTGAAATACTGCAGGAACGGCTCATCCCAGATTCCCCACTTGCCGTCGAAGTCATCCATGCCGCCGAAACGCTTGTCGGCAAGATACTCGTCCTTGCCGTAATAGTTCTCAAACCCCACGGAGGTCACGAATGCATTGATGCCGAGCGACTGGTTGTCGGCTCCGTGGAAGAACGCCGTGGTATATCCCGCCTTAGCTGTCTCCGACGCTATCGAGCCGATATGGTTGAGCGAATAAGGCGACAATACGAATGGTGTGTCCATTCGCGGAATCGATGCAAGCACTGCCGGCGGCGCATCTATAGAGTAGTAAGTGTTGGCAAACGACTGGTCGAACCATGTGCCTTTCTCAAGCATCTCGTCGAAGAATGGGGTGTATCCGCGGTACGTGCCTCCGTCGAGATCCCGGTTCAACCCTCCTACAAATTCCGCTGCGAAGCTCTCAACGATCAGTATGACGATATTCTTGTGGTTCGGTTGCACCGAATCTGCCGGATAATGCACCGGCGAATATACGGCATCCAGCTCCTCCTGTGTGGCGAAAAATACCGGTGTCTCCTTCGGCACATGGTTAACGCTACGTATTATCGAGAATGGTGTGTTGAGCACGATCCCGGTCTGCACAGGCTCGTCGGCATAGTTGTGCGCGAAACTTACGGCTATCGGGCGGGTGGCACTGAAAAAGGTGTTTCCGCGCATCGCGAACAGGGTCACCGGTACGAACAGCAGCAGCGAAATCGACTGCGTAAGGTAATAGCGGAGACGTGGACGTGTGGGCGTGGCGGGTTTCAGATACAGGCACCACAGCAGAGCGGTCAGACCTGCGAACAGCAGCACGAAATACCAGTGATTCACAAGCTCCACACCCACTATTCCGCCGATATTGTCCTCCCCCTTGAACTCCGAGAACACTGCGAGCGATGTCCGGTGCTTGCGGAACTCGAAGAATGCCGAGTCGCCGAGGTTGAGCAGTACGCACAGTGAGTTGATCACCACATATATCCAACGGGTCATGTTCCAGTACCACCCGCGCTCTTTGGCGGCAAGCGGCAGCAGGTACAGCAGTATCACCAGGGCGTTGGTGTAGAATATGGCGGAGTTGTCGAACAGCACTCCGCCGCGCATCACCTTAAGCAGCGTCGGCAGGGTCATCCCCTGCTCGAATATAGCCCAGTTCTCGGCAAGAAAGGCTACGCGGCACACGAAGTAGCACACATACACCGTCAGTATGTTGATCGCAAGCCGCACGGCATTGCAACTGAATATATCTTTTGTCAGTCGGTTCATCGTTTGCTTATATCGTCATAAAGATATTGTAGAATAGCGCGCCCTTTGCGCTCACGCTCGGCGTCGGCGCCTTTCACTGCCGCGTCGGCTACATTGTCGAAATCGGTCATTCCGGTCGAGTCGGTGTACATGAAGCCGTTTATGTAGCTGTGGAAAGTGAACGGATATGTGTAGCTGTCGGCAAGCACGTCGCGGCTGAATATGAATTCATCATGTCTCATGCCTAGCTGTCCGAGGAGTGTGGCGGCAAGGTCGGTCTGGCTCATCGGTGTGTCGATTATAGCCGGTTCCTTTACGGCTCCACCGGTGAACACTAACGGTATGTGGGCGTAACGCTGCCTGTCGACCACCGCTCCGGGGGCGTTGTAGCCGTGGTCGGCTACTATCGCCACGAGAAGATTATCCCATGCCGGGGTCTCTTTCAGCGTGTCTATGAAATGTCCGAGCGCTTCATCGACGTAGGCGAACGAGTTGTCCACCGGGTTCTCCAGTTTGTTGTAAGGCACATCAAACGGCTCATGCGAGCTGAGTGTCTGGAACGTCATCATCCAGTTTCCGCCCGCGGCGGTCTCTTTCTTTATGTCGTCGAGCAGCATGTCGAACATCCATCCGTCGTGCACGCCCCATTTCCCGGTCGGCACATCCTTGCGTTTGTGAGGGAGGTCGGGCAGGCTCACGAGGCGGTCATGACCCGAGGCGAGCAGATAGTCCGAGATGTGCATCAGCGACAGCTCGCCGCCATGTACAGCCGTAGTGCGGTATCCCTGCTCCTTGAGCCGGCGCGGAAATGCCGGAAGATTCGGCAGCTTACGCGTGTAGCGTATCACCGAAGTGGTCGGCTGACCGAGATAACCGCTGATGATGCCTACAAGTCCACGGTCGGTACGGAAACTTGTCGAGGTGCAGCGGCTGAAGCTGACACCCTCGGCAGCTATGCGGTCGAGATTCGGTGTCACGCCTTTACGACCTCCAAGGCTCTCGACGAACTCTTCTCCGCAACTTTCCCAGATGATCAGTAGTACATTGGGACGGTCAGTGCGCAGCAGCTTGCGTTGTGTGTTTCCTGAAGTGGGGAACAGTGGCTCTACGATGCTGCGGCACTCCTCGTCGCTGAAATGACGGAATTTTCCGCGGAATTCATCGCGTGTCGTCAGTGAGTATATGAGGTTGTACGCAGGATTGAGCGCCCAGTGATTCAGAAACGGTATGCTGCTGAAATACACTATGCTCGGGTTATACGGGCGTATCTTGAGCCCTCTGATCAGCACGAACAGGATCCCCAGGAGCAGAATAGCAACAAACGGTGTCGATATCAGTTCCCATAGCTGAGGCGTCGATATGGGGAATATCGGTAGGGTTACGGCGACAGCCCACTGCGCGGCGGCAAAAAATATCGCTCCCGCAAGGATTGCGGCAAGAAATCCACCTGCTGTCTGCCATGCCGGAACCGAGGCGAACGCCTCCTTGGGAGTGCGCAGATACGCGAGTGCCGAGGTGTCGAGCTTGTATTGCCAGAAGCGGTAGAGCACGGTGTCGGCTATGGTTATCAGTCCGATGCATAATGCTATCACGGCGTTATACACGCTCATGACCACCTGCAGGTTGATCCCCGTTATCTCCGCACGCAGCATCGCGGTTAATACCGGTATTGCTGTGACGTAGGAGGCTATGATGAAGTCCGACACTATACCGTGACGGTACACTTTCACTATATCACTCCATTTTATACGCTCTCCAGCGGTTACGCTGTTGACCATTCCGAACAGCGGTTTCTGTATCAGCAGAAAATATAGTGTGGCTACGCAGAAATATGCGGCGGTCAGTGATATCACTCCAGTCATTTCCAATACCTGATTTGATGGTTTACTTCTTGTCAACCGATGCGGTGATGTCGCCCGGCTTTGAATCCCAGAGGGTTGGTGCGTCAGGATTTTTCCACACCGTCAGCAGTTTCTTTATCGCGCTCCTCAGCTTCTCGTTGCGGAGCTTGCGGCTGTCTGTCCTGAGCGGTTCGGATGCGGGTTCGTCAGTGTTGAGCATCGTCTGGCGGAACGCACGGATCGTCAGTCCCCATTTGCGCAGGAACTGTATGTTGCCGTCATTTTTCACTACACGGTCGACCGATACGCTTTTGAAATGATACACAAGACTCGAGCCGATGCCGATGAAGTCGCGCACTCCGGCAAGCCATAGCTTGGCGTTGAAATCAGGATCCGAACCGAGCCCCGGAGAGTACTCTATGCTGTAGCCACCGACGAGATCCCACATGTCGCGGTGCACTACCGTCGGCGGTTTTGATGCTCCATGCCAGTCGGCGCGGTTGAATGAGGGCGCGGCTTCGAGTAGTGCCTGTTCGCTGAACTCCTCGGGCGTGCGTCCGAAATCGGCTGATATATAGCTGCGGTCGCGTGCGTCAGGTTCTATTATCGTCGATGCGAAAAACCATCTGCGGTTTCCGCCGCACCGGCTGATCGATTCCCATAGCGGCTTGTCCCAGCCCGGCAGCATGTACATGTCATCGTTGACAAATGCCACATATTCCGTGCTCATCAGCGGGCGCAGCGCGTTCATAGCCCAGCAGACGCCGACGTTGTGTGGCGAGTGGCGGTATTTCAGTCCTTGCTCCCGCACCCACTCGAGGGTGCCGTCCGAGCCGTCGTTGACAAACACAAGTATCTCATGCCTGTAAGCCGAATTGCGCCGTATGCTCTCGACGCACAGTTTCAGAAACGGCAGGTTATTCCATGTCGGGATGAAAATCGAGAAAAGCGGGGCGTCTGTCATGACTCGTTTATTCCGTTGGTTCTGTTGAAGTCCTCTATGGCGCGGTGGTATGTTTCCATAACGTTCCGAGCGAATCCGGCATCGTCAAACCTGCTTATGTGGCTTAGTCCTGCCGCAGCCATGCTGCGCCGCAGAGCCGGGTCGGCGAGCAGGAGGTTGGCGTGATGCGCGAAGTCGGTGGGGGAGTCCGGGTCTATGTATACCGCTCCTTTCCCACCCGCTTCCTCCAGGCATGAGCCTGTGGCGGCTATGACTGGTGTGCCGGTCGAGAGTGATTCCACTACCGGAAGTCCGAACCCTTCGTAGCGCGATGGATAGGCGGCGATCTCAGCCATGGCATAAAGCGCCGGAAGATGCTCTGTAGGCACACCACGCAACATCTTCACGCGCTGTTGGAGTCCCAGCTCCTCGATCCGTCGCTTCACCTGCTCGCCATATTTGTTGCGTGCATGACCGACTATGACCAGTGTCACATCCTTGTCGATCTCCGGCAGTGCCTCTATGGCTATCAGCTGGTTCTTGCGCTGCTCGAGTGTGCCTACCATCACGATATATCGCTCCGGCAGTCCGTATTTCTGGCGCACCTCCTCGCGGGTCTCCTCGCTTACAGGCTGATGGAATATCGGATTGACTCCCTGATATATCACGTCGATTTTTGCCGGATCTATTCCGTATAGCTCGATTATATCGGCTTTCGTACGCTCGCTTATGGCTATTATGCGCGTGGCATTGCGTGCCGCCGAGCGGAATTTCAGATTGTAGAGCCAGCGGTCGATGGCGGTATAATTTTCCGGTATGCGCCGGAATATCAGGTCATGTATCGTAACCACCGTTGGGATTCCTGCGCGGCGTATGTCGAAGGGCAACTCGTTGCTCAGACCGTGATACACGTCGGGGCGGTCGCGGCGCAGTGCTCCGGTCATGCCGCGCCAGTGGCGCCACAGTGCCGGGAGGAGTGTGCCGCGGTCTGGAGTCACAAGTCGTGGCATATTGAGCCGTTTCAGCCACGGATGCATCTGCCGGCGGTGGATCTTGCGGGTGTAGAGCGACAGCTCCGCTTCCGGATAGGCGCGCTGCATCGTCTCTATGGCATAGCGGCTGTAATTGCCCAGACCTGTGTGGTTGAACAATGCGCGTTTTGCGTCGAAAGCTATCGAACGGATAGTTGCCATGGCTAACTCTTAACTTATGTTTGATAATACTTTGTCTACAATCTCTTTAGGGTTGATCTCGCGCAGGCATTTCATGTGCCCCAGCGGACATTGCGGAGTGCCCGCCACTGAACATGGCTGGCACTCTATCCGGTGGCACACGGCATTCTCCCGGCTCTGTCCGTATGGCATGAAGCCGCACTCCGGTGTCGTGCTTCCCCAGATGCTCACCACCCGTGTCCCGGCTATCGAGGCAAGATGCTGATTGGCGGAGTCCATGCTCACCATAAGCCGCAGCCGGTTCATGAGCGCAAGCTCCTGCTCTATGGCGAACGTTCCCGCCACGCAATGGATCCGCGGGGAGTCTTTCTCCCAGCCGGAAAGTACCTCAGCCTCTTTCCCGCCTCCGCCGAAAAGGTAAACGTCGATCCCTTCCGCGGCAAGAGCCGCAGCCACCTGACGCATCATTTCCGGAGGGTAGGTCTTGTTGGCATAGCGTGCGAATGAGGCGATGCCGACCGCACGGCTTCCTGGATCGACCGGAGGCTGAGCGGGCACGTGTTCATACAGTGACTTGAACGTCAGCCGTACATCATATCCCAGTTCCCCGAGCACATCACGGTAGCGTTCTGTGAAAGGCTTCTGCTCTGTCTTGTTGCGGAGCGCTTTTTTGCGCTTGCTGCGGGCTTTGTCGACCATACGCACCTTGATGCCACGCATCCTGAACCACGTATCGATGACCCACGTGCGCGGAAGATTATGCAGGTCGGCTACGGCGGTCGGGCGCAGTGCCGACAGTTCGTGCATTAGCCTCAGCAGTCCGCGCGCACCGCGGTGTCTACCCTTGAGATCGGCGGCGAATACCCGCAGGTTGGCTGGCGCGTTGATCAGCAGACGCGCGAAGAATGGGCGGGTCACAAACGTGATCTCCACATCCGGATGCTGCTCGGCAAGCGAGTAGATCACAGGTATGGTCATGGCGACATCGCCAAGCGCCGAAAGACGTAATATCAGAAGCCGCTCCACACTCACCGCTTAAGCCTCTCCCTTCTCGCGCAGATATGCCTCGACACCTGCGATATCCTTGCGGTTGTCCACGCTCAGGCTCTTGCAGTGGCAGTTGTAGTAATATATGGGCATGTGATTCTCGAGGAAGCGGAACGAGTCGTTCTCCTCGATCTTCTCGATCGGACCGCGCGGCGTGTTGTGGTAAAAGTCGAGTGCCTTGCGGGTGAATGCTCCCACGCCGACAAATTTGTGGAACACATAGTCCATCGCTCCTTTGGGATAAGGTATCGGCGAGCGGGATATGAACAGGCAGCGGTCGTCGGCTGCGGTGACGATCTTGAGGTTCGTCGCGTCCACAACCTCCACGGGGTTGGAGAAATCGGTCATGAGGTTGCTGACGAAGAAATCGCCGGGCTTAAGTCCGTCAGGGATGCACTGGACGATGGCATCGCGGGTGAGAAGCGGCTCGTCGCCGTTGACCATCACGTAAAGATCTGCCTCCTCACGCGTCGACACCTCGTAGAGGCGCTCAGTGGCGGTATCATGGTCTGAGCGGGTCATCATCACGCGTGCGCCGAACGCTTCGGCGGCAGCCTTGATTTTCTCGCTGTCGGTGGCTACTATCACATCGTAGAAGAGTTCTACCTCCTTGCAGTGCTCATATACCCGCTGGATCATCGGTTTGCCCAGGATCAGGGCGAGGGGTTTCTCGAAGAAGCGTGTCGATTCGGCGCGTGCCGGTATGACGCATAGTATTTTCATAATCTCTGTATTATTCTTGTTTGTCAGGTTGTTCTATATTTCTGTTTTTGGAGTCTGCCGCAGCCTGTTCCTCCCACTCCCATTTCCACCGGCGGTGCGACCATAGCCATAATCCAGGTCGGCGTCGTATGGTAGTCTCGAGCATCCGCAGATACTCGCGGGTGTAGGGGGAATCTGTGCCGGTGCTGTCAGCCGGCGGCACAATCCGCTTGAAAGTGAATATGTAGTGTCCGCGCCGTGGTTTCTCCACGTCGAGATACACGTAGGCGGCATTTATGCGGTCGCCGATCTGCTCGCCTCCCGGATTGAAATGCGTAGGCTGCCCGAGGAATACTGTCTTGTGGTGTGCCACGCGTGAGTTTGAGCGTTGGTCGGCTATGAAGCCGCACAGCGGTTGCTTGCCGTCGCGTGCTATCCCCACAAGCGTGCGAAACACGCGCTCCTGCTCGATCGAGACAGTGCCGAAGCGTGAGCGTACGCGCAACATAAGCCGGTCGAATGCCTTGTCGCGGAGTGGCTTGTAAACCTGCGACTTGAATTCCGGCACAGCGAGCGTACGCACCGACGCCGGCACCCATTCCCAGTTGCCGTAATGCCCTAAGTACACTATTATAGGATGCCCCTCGCGTGCAAGTGCCTCGACCATCTCAGTGCCATGCACGCTTATGCGCCGGCTTACCTCCTTATCGCTGATATGCAGCAGCTTTGCCGTCTCCACGAAGTTGTCGGCAAGCTGGCAGTAGAAATCATGCTCTATGGCACGACGCTCCTCTGCATCCAACTCTGGGAATACTCGCTCAAGATTGGTGCGGATCACCTCGCGGCGGTATCGCAGCACGCGCTCGAACACCCAGCGCAGCCCTGAGCTAAGCACGTAGAGAACACTCAGCGGCAGTAGCGCCAGTGCGGTGAATCCCACCCGGTACAGGGCATATTGCAACCGTTCTTTCATCATGGCATCTCCGCTTTGTGATTCTCTATGGCTTCAACAACCGCGTCGACCACGCGTGCCGTCGCTCCGCTATTGCGTGCCACATACTTCTTCGCCGAATCCGCAATGCTGTTCAGGCGTGCGGTGTCGCCGTTAAGCGATTCAAACCATGCGGTCAGCTCACCGGCATCCGTCAACCGTGCGCCGATACCTTCAGCTATGAGCTGTGCCGGAGTGACCTTCCGCCCGGTTTTAGGGCCGAATGCGACCGGAAGCCCGTAGACTACCGGCTCTATCACGCTGTGCAGCAGTCGGGTGAATCCTCCGCCTACGTATGCCCACCGTCCCAGACGGTACAGATAGGCGAGCTGCCCCACGTTGTCGACCACGATACCGCGCACTCCGGTCAGATCCGTGTCAGCATCTATCGCCGACAGGCGCAGTGTGCGTCCGGTTATCCGGCGGTCTACGGCATCGAGCATGGTCGGGGTGATCTCGTGCGGGACTATTATCATAGGCAGCTCCGGATGCTTTTCCGCCAATCCGGCTAAAAGGTCGAGGTCAGCGTCATGATGCAGGCTTCCTGCAATGAATACCTCGCGTCCGGCAGCAAAACGCTCCAGAGCATCATTGTTCCATGGTGTCGAAGCTACAATTACGGCATTGTCAAACAGCGGATCACCGTTGACCGACGCCGTTGTCACGCCCGATTGTCTCAGGCGCTCCACGCTCGGCTCGTCGAGTGCGAAGATCCGGCTGAAGCATCGTGCCGATTGCCGGTATATCCCGCCGTACGGACGCATCAAGGCGCTGTCGCGTCTGATTATTGCCGATACAAGCATCGTCGGGATCCCGCGCCTGTTCAGTTCATTCAGGTAATTGTGCCAGAATTCCGACACCATGAACAGGGCGCATACCGGCTTTACCGCATCAAGGAAACGGCGGGCGTTCTTGCGTGTGTCGAGTGGAAGATACAGTACCGCGTCGGCATCCACTTTCTCCCCCGCGTCCATTCTGCGGTGCAGTGCCTCGTAGCCGGTAGGGGAGAAGAACGTCAGCACTACGTTGCACGCCCGGCGACGGCGAAGCTCTGCGATTATAGGTCGCGCGATGCCATATTCCCCCAGCGATGCGCAGTGCACCCACACAGTCGGCAATCCTTCCGTCAACCGCTGCATTGCGGCTTCCACCGCCTCGCTCGCTGTGATCTGTCCGCGGCAGAATCGCTTGAACTTCCCCGCGTTGCGGTCAGGGTGCAGTCGCCCTAAGGCGGTGATCGCTCCACGCCCTGCATGCATTGCTATGTCGTACAATCCGAGTGTCATCTCACGGTCTGCAACAATCCTGAGCACCACCTGCCGGTCAAGTCTCGGTGACGCTTTCAGGTTTCAACCTGCAAAGTTACGATTTTTTAGGAGAATATCCCACGCCTTGATTATTGTAGGAAAAGCGCGCGAAAAGGGCGAGGCACGGTTCCCTCAGAACAGTGTCAGCTGCGGGTCGAGTAGCCTGAATGTCGTGCGGTGCAGGGGAGTGGCGCCGTATGCCTCAATAGCCGCACGGTGTGCTTTTGTCGGATACCCTTTGTTGACGTCCCATCCGTATGCGGGATACTGACCGTGGAGACGTGTCATCAGCTCGTCGCGGTGTGTTTTGGCAAGGATCGATGCTGCGGCGATGTTGGCAAATCTGCCGTCACCCTTCACGAACGTGCGGCATGGCAGATCGGCATACTGGCGGAATTTGTTACCGTCGACTATCACCGCACCGGGGCGCACGCTGAGCGCGTCGAGAGCGCGGTGCATAGCCGTTATCGATGCCTGGAGTATGTTGATCCGGTCGATCTCCTCATTATCCACATGCACCACCGCCCATGCTACAGCCTCCCGCTCTATAACACCGCGCAGCTCCTCGCGGCGCTTCTCTGTGAGTTGCTTGGAGTCATTGATCCATGGATGGGAGAAGTCGTCAGGGAGTATCACGGCGGCAGCGGTCACCGGACCGGCGAGACAGCCGCGTCCCGCTTCATCGCAGCCCGCCTCGTTCACACCTTTGGTGAAGCATGACGGAAGTGGATTGGTAAGAGCCGACATGATATTATGTGAATGATGTTGAATGGAATGAGTGCCATGCAGCGCTTAATCCTGACAGATGAAGCCGTAGCCGAACCCCTGCCGGTTCACTATGCACTTGCCGTACTCGCCAAGCTTCTTGCGCAGACGCGATATGTTGGTATCTACGGCACGCTCCGAGATATTGTCCTCCTCCCAAGCCTCATGCTGAATCTCCGACCGCTCGAAGAATTGGTTGCGGTGGCGCATGAACATGGCGAGGATCAGATATTCTGTTCTGGTCAGTGAGATAGGTGATCCATCGAGCTCTACGATACCGGTGCCGAAATCTATGCTCAGACCCTGGTAGCGCATCACGTTGCTCATGCGGCGTGCCGACATCATGCGACGGCGGCGCAACACGCTGCGCACGCGTGCCACGAGCTCGCGCGAGGAGAAAGGCTTCGGTATGTAGTCGTCAGCGCCGGCATCCAGTCCGTTCACTATGTCATCCTCCGTAGCTTTGGCGGATATGAAGATCAGGGGGATGCTGCTTGTCGAGGGGTTCTCGCGGATAGCACGGGCAAAGCGCAGACCGTTGAATTCCGCATCCATAAGGTCGACAAGCATCATGTTGTAGTCAGCAAGCGGAAAAGTCAGGGCTGTCTTGCCGTCGTTAGAGATGTCGGTACGAAACCCCTCGTTCTCGAACTTGTATTGCAGCAGTTCACACATCATGTTGTCGGAATCGACTATCAGAAGCCGTTCCTGCCGTGTACCTGATGATGCGTCAAGGGGTGTGGGCATAATGTGAAGAGTTTGAAAATGGGTCGTGAAGGAGGTCGGGTGGCGATTGGCTTCGCTGTCAGCCGGAGATGCTTTTGCGCACACAGTGCATTCCGGTGGCGGCGTAGGGTGCCTGGAGGATGGGGCTGCCCCGGGGTATCTCGCGGTTGTCGTGCTGTCTGCGCAACTTCCGTCTGATGGGCAATCCCTTTAGGATCGGTTTTGGTCTCAGGGTGTCACATTGCTTGCGTGACACGGATTTTCAATTGCAAATGTAACTAAATTTCCGGTATGCGCATTATCGGTAACAATATTGTGGTTAAATTGTGACAGAATTTTAATATTGTCATAAATAACCACAATAATATGCGCTTACGGAGAGGGCGCTCATTCTCTCGACGCCCCAGTTCACGACTATTAATGTATTTATGCTGTCTGCTTCCTAACTTGCTCACGGATGGCGTCGACCACATTTATTATATAGTCGCCGGTCTTTTCAAGGTCGGATATCAGGTCCATGTAGTATATGCCCGCCTGATATTCGTAGTGCTTCGAATTGATATTCTCGATGTTCGCAGTGCGCAGCTGGTTACGCAGATTGTTTATCTCGCGTTCCTTGTTGTAGCTTACTATGATCTCCTGCTCGCGCACATGCTCCATGTTGCCGAGCAACTGTACCATATTGGTCATAGCCGACTCTACATAGCCGAACATCGTGTCGATGTTTGTGTATATCTCGTTGTTGAACTTCACGCTGCTCTGCTGTTTGCGCACAAGTATCTTGCCGGCGCCGGCACAACAGTCGGCTATGCTCTCAATCTCGCTCACTATGCGTAGCATCGCCGCTATCTTCATCTTACCTTCATTCGATAGACGTCCCTCCGAGCAGCGGTTGAGATAATGCGCTATCTCGAGTTCCATCCGGTCAGAGATATCCTCATACTTCTCAAGGCGCGAGAACTGGTTGGTGAAATCCTCCGAGTCCTCCTTGGTGTGCACGAGGCTCTTCGCCATGCCTATCATACGCTGCACACGTTCGGCGAATACCGCGATCTCTTTCTCAGCCTGGGCTATGTTGAGCTCAGAGGCGTTCAAGAGACCGCCGGAGATGAATTTCAGCTGGAATTCCTCGTCCTCCTTGTGCTTCGCGGGCACTAGGCGCTCCACTATGCGCACATAGAGACCGGTCATCCATATCATTATGCTGAGATTGATGAGGTTGAATACGGTATGGAATATGGCAAGACCGAAAGACACGCTCTGCTGCATCACCCCAATCCGTACAAGTACATCGTGTCCGGCAGGCAGAGAGTTGTCAAACAGGTGGTTGTATATTTCAGGCTGAGTTGCCTCGATATGGTTCACGTAGGCTGACAGTGCTTCAGGATTACCCTGTCCGAGCGCTTCCGTAAGCCATACGTTGAGATTTACGAACGGATAGTACAGGCACAGTACCCATACAGTGCCGAGCAGGTTGAAAAGCAGATGCCCCATAGCCGTACGCTTTGCAGCCACATTTCCGCTCATGGAGGCGAGGATCGGGGTAATTGTGGTGCCTATATTGCTGCCTAATACGAGCGCGCACGACAGGTCGAAGTCGATCCAACCCTTGCTGCACATTATAAGAGTTATTGCGAATGTAGCTGCCGACGACTGTATGACCATGGTCAGCAATATGCCTACAGCCACGAATATAAGCACAGAACCGTAGCCCATCGAGGCATAATGCTCCAGGAATGCGAACATCTCTGGGTTGCTCTGCAGATCCGGGACATATTTGCTGATCATGTCGAGGCCCATGAACAGGAACGCGAAGCCTATCAGGAACTCGCCTATGCTCTTGTTGCGGCTTTTCTTTGTGAACAGCAGTGGAATCGAGAGACCGATCAGCGGAAGAACGAATGAGGAGATGTTGACCGTGAAGCCGAACAGCGAGATCACCCAGGCGGTGAACGTCGTACCCACATTAGCACCCATGATCACAGCCATCGACTGTGCCAGCGACATCAGACCCGCATTAACGAAACTCACCACCATGACAGTGCTCGCGGAAGAGCTCTGGATCATAGCGGTGATGAAGAAACCGGTGAGTGTGCCGGTGAAGCGGTTGCGCGTCATGGCTCCGAGGATGTTTCGGAGGCGGTCGCCTGCGGCTTTCTGCAGGCCCTCGCTCATCACTTTCATTCCGTATAGGAACAGACCTACGGCGCCTAAGAGGCCAAGAAAGTCTAAAAAGCTATAACTCATAGGGTTTTTGACTGGTTATGTGTTGATTGCCTCGCGTCGGGCGTTCCTGCCTCTGCATAGCGTTGCAAAGATAGGATAAAATTAACGGATTTTCAGAGTCCTACACACACTTTTTTTAACATCGAATAGCTTTTTCGCCATGTCATGTGGCGTTTGTGCTCTATCGGTCAACGGCATTGCGGCTGCATGTCGACCGCTCGTCTCCGTAATGATCATTGGCGTCCGCGCCATTTCTCGAGTGTGAACAGGAATTCAAGTCCACCCTCCGAACGGTTGCGGGCGGTGATCGTGCCACCGAGTGCCTCGACGGTATTTTTCACGATTGGCAGTCCGAGACCGGTGCCGCCCACTTTGCGTGAACGGCCTGCATCGATGCGGTAGAAACGTTCGAAAAGATGGGGCAGGTGCTGTGGTTCTACACCGGTGCCGTTGTCGTAGAAGCTGAAAGTGTAATATTTCTCCGACTCCACGATCAGGCGCAGACCCATCTCGGTGCCGTGAGAGTGCTGCGCGGCGTTTTTGATCAGGTTCGACACCATGCCTACGAGCAGTGTGCCATTTCCTTTCACTATGCAGTCGAGCGGCAGGTTGTAATTGAACGCCATGTTTCCCGCCATGCCTGATGCGGTGAGGTCGTTCTCGATTGTGAATACGAGGTCGTGGAAATCCACCCCGGTCACCGGCACGTTACCTGCGCCCTCTTCCAGACGGGTCATCGCCGACACATCGCTCAGAAGGCTGCACAGGCGGTCCACGTTCTCGCGCGACCGTGCGATGAACCTGTCGCGTGTCGCCGCGTCCATATCGGGATTCGAAGCAATAGTGTCAAGATAGCCCTTTATCACCCCAATGGGTGTCTTCAGCTCATGATTGATGTTGTTTGTGAGCTCGCGTTTCAGGCGCGATTTCTCCTCCACGGCATGAAGTGCGATCTTGTGCTCCTTCTCCGAGCGGTGCACGGCTTCATCCTTATCATGGTAGATCTTTACTATCTGACGCGATATGTCGCCAAGCTCGTCATGCGGAAACTTGTCGGCGTCAAACACCCCCTCGTTGCGCGCCGCGCGGTCGGCGAAAGCCTGTAGCAACCTGATGTTGCGCACAAGGTAGCGGGTCGAGAATATGCAACCGAACACTGTCGCTACGATCAATATGGCGACAGTCCTCCAGAAATCCGGATTGATGGCAAGCATGTCGAGCAGGGGAGTGGTGTACGGCATTGAAGTGTGCACGAAGATCTCCCCGTCGGGGCTTGCCGTGCCTAAGAATATATGTGGCTTGCCGCCGACAATGCGTTTTTCCATGCCGCTGCCGTTGGCTATCGCAGCCTTGTATTCCTCCTGGCGGGTCACTTCCGGAAAATCCTGCAGGATCGGCAGACCGACGTTATAAAGCAGTTGACCGTCCGATGAATATACATTAACGGATATGCCCTCTAAATCCGAACCGTCGTAATAGCTCGTGATGAAGTTGAGAAACGGACGCAACTCTACACCACGCTGATAGGCATTGACTATACGCGAGTTGATGAAGTCGAGCTGCTGCACGACCTCCGTATGCCGGTAGGTGGATTCGCGCTTGTACTGGAAGAATACGAGCACACCGATGATGCCGAGCATCATGCCGAGCATCGGCACGAAGATGCGCCACCGGTAACTAAACCGTCTCTTGGAAGCCATAACCGAAGCCCAGGCGGGTCACAATATTGTTGCCGTATTGTCCTATCTTCTTGCGCAGGCGGGCTATGTTGGTGTCGATGGTGCGGTTGGTCACCACAACATCGCTCGACCACACGTGGCGGATGATCTCCTCGCGGGAGTAGATGCGGTTACGGTGCTGGAGCAGGAACAGGAGGATGTCAAGCTCCGTTTTTGTCAGGTTGGCTGGCTCGTTGTTCAGATAGCACAGCTTCTCGTTCTGATCTATCCGCAGGTTCTCGAACACTACATCAGGCTCATAGACGCTGTTGCTCGGACGAAGGCTTCCCCAGGGACTCTTCGGCTGGCTGCGGCGTAGCACTGCGCGCACTCTCGCCAGAACTTCGGAGATCACGAAAGGCTTGGTGATATAATCGTCGGCACCGATGTTCAGACCCATTACCGTATCATCCTCACCCGATAGGGCGGAGCAGAATATTATGGGGGTGAACTCCGTAGCTGCGTTCACACGCACTCGTTTTGCAAAATCGAAACCGCTCAGACGCTCCATCATGATATCTACTATCATCAGGGAGAACGATGACAGGTCAAGTGTCAATGCTTCCTCGGCGCTGTAGGCGGTGGTTACGTCGTAACCGTCTTTCTCAAGGTTGAACTTGAGGATCTCGCACAGAGCCTCCTCGTCATCGATCACCAGTATTTTAACAGGCATTGTTTTGAAATTTTTTATTTGGCAGCCTTGACCCTGGGGTCATGACTTCCCTGTGAAATGATTGGACTTTGTGTCAGCGCCTTGCGGGCTTGATTTCTCCGCCTCCGGTCTCCTATGTGTGAACGCTTTCGCTGTCAGGATTTATGAGACACTCGGTGACGGAATAATTCGAGCGTAAAGTTACTACTTTGCGACATACAATAGATTCTGCCAAGTGTTAATCTCTGTTAAAACCACTGAAAGCCTGAACAACCTTAACCCCACCGCGTTGTAAGTGTATAATTACTATATTTGCACTGTGTTTTTTCATGGTATTAGATTTAAGGTTAAACTAAGCGGTCTGTCGGGATGACAGACCGCTTCGCTTTTGTTATATCGTGCACACGCTCCTTTTCCCCCAGTCAGTGCGCGCCCCGCTTCTCCATGTCACTTGAATTCTATCACCATCAGCAGCCAGTTTGAATCTTCATCCATGGTCGAATAGATAGCCTCGGCTTTTTCCGAAAGTTTGCCGGACTCATGCCATTTCTCGAGCGCCATGGTTGGGATTATTGCCGCTGAAGTGTTGGCGGGCAGATCCATATTCCACGAATCTATTGCGACATCGTGATTCAGGTCTTCACTGAAAACATCGACGGTTTTTAGTGATTTGTTCTTGCGGTCATAACAGAGGATTTGTGGGTCTGACACATCAAACTTGCCGGAATTCTTATTGAGTGCGGTGTCTGTGGTGCGTAGTATTATGAACCGGTCCGAGATGTTTTGTACCGACGACAGCCTTGCCCTTCCGTTGCCTAAGTCACCTGTGCCGTTACGCTTCAGTATCGGCATGAGTTTACCGTTCTCTTCTTGATAGACAGGAGTTAGCGAGAAATCGGAGATTATGACATTTCCGCCTGATTTAATCATTGGATATATAGGAATAAGCTGCAGTGACTTTACCGCACCGCTTCCATCCCGCTGTCCATATTGGTTCGACAAAGGTTTGTCGATCCTCAGGTTCAGCGGCGACGCTTTACCCGTTTCGGTGTTTATGAGAAAATAGGGTTGTGCACCAGGCTTTGTGTTCGATAGATTGTTTTGGTCGCAGTGGATTATCAGGTGTGACCGGTCGAAAACATACATTTGGTCGGGCCATGGCAATCTCCCGATATTAAGCTGTTTGATATACTTTCCCGAAAAGTCATAGATTTTCACACGACCCAAAGTGTTGTAATCCCATATATAGATACGGTTTGCATCAAAATCCACGCAGGATAAGGATATGGCTTGATATTCCTCCGGTCCTAACCCCTTGCGTGCGACTTTATTGATGAATTTGCCGTTTCTGTCAAATATGAATATCTGTCCTTGTGAATGGTCAGAGACCACGATCTTGTCTGAATTAATGGTGATATGGCTGTACTCCTTTATCAGGCTGTTGTCTGTAGTCTCAAGAGGTATGAATGTCACCTCAGCAACCTGGTTAAGCGACAGTCTGTCGGTAGGATACTCCTTGCCAAGGTCTACCGCAGGAACGTTTACATAATTCTCTGCGTGCATAGTCATGCTTGCAATCAGTAGTGCGAAAAATATAAGAGTCTGTTTTTTCATGATATGTGACAGATGGATTTTTTATGATTCCTCGATTTTTTGTGTTTTGCGGATATATTCCGGCGGCGTCACTCTTTCAGCCGCACGAGCATCAGCACCGGGTTGCTGTCTTCGTTGAGGTCGGCTGCCGCTTCCGACAGCGCTCCTGTCAGTGACCCGTTGTCCCTTAGTTCGCACAGCGTTTCCGCTGACAATACCTGAGCCATATATCCGTCGGCGAGTGCATGGTTGGAGGCTGATAACCGGTACCGCGGACGGGTTTTCTGTGCCGCATCATCGGTGATGTCTCTGTTTGCAAGGGTTGTCCTTTTCCATCCGGGGTTCTTGTGGTCATATATGAACATCGCCGGTTCCGGTGCCGACATGCGGTTCATGTCTATCTCCTTCTCCAAGGCATAGATCAGCACGAATCTTGTGTTGATTCCGTCGATAGCGGTTAGCGTCGGTGAGCCATTCGCCGGGTGCGTGTTGTGCTTCGCGAGTATTGGTGTGCGGGTTGCGTCGGAAATGGCATATATCGTATCCTCCGAGGCTTCCGATATTATTACCTGACTGCCGATTCGGGCTGCAGGGGCGACCCATAGCGAAATTCCTGCCGCCGAATTACCGGATGAGTACATCAGCAGATCGCTCACAGGATCTTTGAGGCGGTAAGGGAGCTGGGTGGGTTGCCCTGAGTCGTCAATTATCAGATAGGGTGTCTCGTTGACCCCATATTGCTTCCGGAGATCTTCATCGGCTACATTCTTTCGGTCAATGCTGAGCAGCGTCCCATCCTTGAGGTAAAACAGATCTTGGAACAGGTTGCCGGGAATCGCAATGGTGCCGAGGAATCTGCCATCGAGGTCATATTTCTGTACGCGCGACATCATCTTGTCAACCACATAGACCTCCTCACTTTCCGGATCAGTGAGCAGCTGGTCGATGTATGTGTATTCTGTTCCTGATTGTCCTTTATGGTTGAAAGTGTTACGCAGGTTGCCGTCACGGTTGTATACAATTACGTTCCCCTCCGAGTTGCTCGTCAGGAAATGCTTGGCTGTCATCGTAATCGTTGGCGTGCCGAGCATTGAGCTGTCAGTAAGCTCCAGAGGTATGTACTCAATCTCGCCTATGTCCTGTATATATGTTGTTTCCTGCGGATAGTTTTCCGAGACATCTATATCAGGAAACTCAAGATCGTTGCCGGTCTGTTGAGCGGAGTGGCTGCATGCCGCCATGATAGATAATGTCGCGGCGATCATGCCGTGTGCGGTGATTGATGACGCTCTGTTTTTCATGCTCATTAGGGATTCTTTTAGTACCGGCAAAGATACTTAAGATTCACAAAATGGGCAAATCAAAAACAGGTTGACATGCTCTGATAGCATTGACATGATCATCTATAGACCAGAGCTGACGTAAGTCTCATTCATAGATGGAGATGGCTGTGTCAGCTACTGATTTCTTAACTGGAATTGTCAGGTTCGTCAGACTCTCTTCGGTGATTGTGCCGGCGGGGTTGAATGATGGGGAATTGACATAATCTATAAGCGATGCTCTAAACGCCTTTATGTCGGGAGTGTCAAGATCAGGATTGAGAAGATCTATCGCGCTGAATAGCAGACGTCCGTTGCCGCATTTTGCCTCAAAAATATAAGCCAGCTTGCGGTTGTTCACAAAATTATCTATGACCCTGACTATCGCTTCTCCCCCTGCCACGGAATCCATGTCGATCACCTTGGCATTTCTTGCTGATGACCACCACTGCCAGTCGGAATGGCCATTGTTGGGAAAACCTGAGAGTGCCGGGTGCTCCGGATCGCACATGATGCCCATGGTACCCGCTTGTTTCGGGAAATGGACCGGACTCCAGAACACCGGAAGAAATTTGCTTTGCAGTCCGCTTATACTGTCGGGCGAAGGGGCGAGCAGCACATCCCTTCCTGCCGACAAAGCCTCAAGCGCCTCGGATGGAGAACGGGTCACGACAGCTTTGCCCGACCGTGCTTCTGTCTTGGGATAAACATGTATTCTCTAACTGTTGCTACTGCCATCAGGCATTGAAAGTCGCGCAATCACCGCCGCTGACCGTCCGACATCTGTCAATGAAGTTCTGAATCCCCTGGTATTGACAGAGGCTCCCGCCGGGATTTCCGGATAACTTACCTTGCCGGAGGCAAGAATCTGACCGCTGTCTTCAATGGTAAGACTCCATGACATATCCCCGTTATGAATAGGCTTGTCGGTGTAATTCACGATCATTATCTTCCCTTCAAACTCATCGTCAGCTCCATAGATAGCACTGTCGAAATCAAGCAGTGGCACCACCGGTGAACAAAATTCCCTGAACCACCCTTCTGAGACTGCTCCTTTGTTATCCCAGAATGCATCTGCCAGACCGACAAGCGCAGTTCCTTGTCCGGGAAAGTCCTGCAGCCCAAGCAACTGGAAGCCTGACATCCCTTTTGTCTTCAAAGCCCTCTCAATCTCCTCCTTGTAGAGGATGGCGGCAAGGTTGCACGACGCCATAGTCATGGCTTCGCTTTCGCCGAGCAGACCTTTCTTTTGAAGATCATGTCTGATATTCTTGAAATTAAGAGGATTCAGCACGCCAGTATATTTCTCTATCTCCGTCATGTGGGGATAGACCGCATACTGACCTATCTCATGCGAGATCAACGGCACGTCAACTCCCTTAAGAGAGGAGTCATAGTTCTTATTGAATGCAGGGCGTTCTGTCTCAAACACTCCCTGACCACGTACCCAGCCATTGTCGGTCCATTGTGTCACATAAAACTGATCCTCCGGCTCTGGATGACCACCATGTCCGTTCTCGAATGTGAAGGAGGTCGTGGTGTACAGACGGCGTGGATCCCTCTTTTTCATCAGTGCCACTGTCTCATTGAGCCAATTGAAGTCGTGCTGGAGCTCATTTCCCACGCTCAACAGGCAAAGTGAGGGGTGATTACCATAGTTCTCAACTATACGCTCAAACTCATCTCTGAGAAACGATTCGGCTTCCGCATCATCACCTATATTGAGCGACCATACGGGAAGTTCCACCTGCAGATAGAATCCCAGTGAGTCTGCAACCTGAAATGCTGCCTCCGGAGGACACCATGAATGGAATCTAAGGTGATTGAGTCCCCACTCCCTGGCTTTACTGAAGGTATTTATCCAACCTTTGCGGTCGGTAGGTGGAGTGCCCGTGAGGGGGAATACGCAACACTCAAGCGTGCCGCGGAGGAAGACCGGAATACCGTTAACTCTCAAACCATTCTTATTGTCTACAGAGCGAATGCCAAATCTATAGTCTTTCGACTCCTGCCCCACGGCGACATTGACTTCATGCATCACGGGATTGAACTCGTTCCATCTGGCAAGACCTTCTGCCGGGAGCACGATAGAGATCTTGTTCTCGCCGGGATGCAGACGTTCCTTGACGGTTTTCCTGATTCTTCCGATTGAGAAACTCACTTTCTCTTTCCGGAGGCTGGATGTGGAATTTCTGACGTATGCATCTATCCTTAATGAGTCAAGAGAATACGAAGGATAGATTTCCACCCTCGACAGATCTGTCGGAGGAATCATTCTCAGTGATATTTCCCCAAGAATGCCGTTCCAGATTGTCTGGGTATCGTTTGTGTAGCAATGGTCGAGGTTGCCTGCGGATATATCGTATCTCCGGCTATTATCCACCACGATCTCAAGCCGATACTCTCCGGCTGGGAGACCTTCCCGGAGGATGTGCCGGTGTGGCGCGATAAGGCTCACTTCCTCATTGTCAAATGCCTTGCCTCCTATAGAAGCCTTGCTGTTCCATATCACTCTCTCCAACGACAGTTCAAGCGGTTTCCCTGCCATCTCCTCTGTGATCACCACACTGCGGCTATATGTCGCCGGTCCTATATAGGAATGTCGCCGGGTCAGCCTGCGGAACTGCTCGTCTTTCGACAAAGCAAGGGTATCAACCTCCACACCGTACCCAGCCATATCGAGAGTGCCGGGAAGCATTATTTTACCATCCTTACCCTCTCCGTGGATGATTACATCCCACTCCCCGGAAAGGTCAATCCTATCCTTCGGTGAAGATGCCACTGATTGCCAGCACAGAAGCATCAGAAACAGCGCACCGATGTATCTCAGCTCTGTAATCTGTCTCATGATCCCATGATGTTTGAGATGAAACTTCTGGTAGCCATTATGCCCATATTGCCTGGATCAAGGTGTTCCGCCTCCGAAAGATGAGCCATTCCCTTTTCTGTCTGTCCAAGTCCCAGTTCTCCGAGAGCGAGCATATACAGACAATGGATTCTGTTACGCAGATCAAGGTCTCCATCCCAGATGAGCAGATCAGGGAGCGACACTGCGAAATAATCAATCTTGACCTTGTTGTGATAATGCTGTCTGCCATAATTCACAAGGCGGTTGAAATATGAGCGCGCCTTGTTTTCATCGCCCAGCGCACGGAATGCCATGCCGGCATAAAATATTTTATCCGGTCGGGCATCATTGTAGTAGAGCGCCGGAGCGGGATCCTCCGGACCAACGGTAGCCTTTCTCCAGCATTCCTCTGCTTTCTGTCTGTCACCTTTGATGGCGTGGCACACTCCGAGAAGGTAATAGAAATCATTTTCCTGGGCGCCGTAGAGTTTCCCCTCCCCGAGATTATGCGGGTAGACAAGGCACTGTTCGAGCAATTCTGCTGCGGCATCAATCTTTCCCTCTCTGATAGCTTCTTTGGCAAGTTCCACTCTCGAATACTGGTATTGGAAGGATATCTTTCCCTCTCCGCCTTCCCATGGGTGGAATATGTGGCTGTCAAGCTTCTCCATGGCTTCTCTCCACTTGCCTGTCTGATTGAGGAGAGTTATCTCCTCAAGTATGAGGTCATCACGTCCTGCGACAAGATTCGGATATTTCTGAAGATTAGCCAATCTCATGTCGAAAGTCCGGTTCAGTCTCTTGTAGAGTTGATCAAGCTCCATAAGTACACGACCGTCTGTGGTGTCAAGTGAGAAAGCCTTCTCCATGCAATCAAGTGATTTGGCGGCATCCCCTCTCTTGTTGAAGTAAGCGAGTGCGAGATTTCGCCACACGGTCGGATAGCAGGTGAGTATTTCCGATGCCTCCTCCCAGTATCTTATCGCGAGATCATACTGGCGTTTGTCATAATAAAGATTGCCGAGGAAGTGACGTGCGTTCCCGTCCGTAGGATTCATGGCTGCGGCTGTCGACAGGACGATCGCCGAATATGTGGAATTGGGGAATACGAAATCGGGATCCGCTGCGGCTCCCGCCTTGAATGCTGCGTCTGCCCCTTCAGGCTTGCCCGCGCACAGCAGGCAATAACCACGGTAGTAATTGGCGATCACTGACATTGATCCCGCCTCATGGGCAATATCCCATGTGAGCAATGCAAGATCATAGAGACCGCTGTCACAGAACTCTATTCCTACTTCGTCATAATTGTGTGAGGAGCCGTGCATGAGCTCCACAAGGAGCGTTTTCACTTGCTCATCCCTGGTTATGGCGTATTTCACGAGAAGAGATCCGAAATTGAACCGGTCAATGGCGAGAGACTCGTCGCATAATGCCACCGCTTCTTCATCATTCCCGGTAATGGAGAGCAGGGCTGCGCGCAAGGTTCTCGCTTTATGGTTGTGAAGGTTCCGGCGTAGTGAGCGTTCGGTTTCGTAAAGTGCATCCTCATGACGTCCCTGTATGGTGGAGATCCGTGCACAAGCCAGAAATCCGGCATCCTGCCACGCTCCGTTCCAGGTCGATTTGTAAAATCTGTCGTAAGCTTCGTCAAGTCTTCCCTGATATTTCAGTGCCAGTCCAAGATTGTACAGCGGTTCCCCGTCGTAAGGATTCGGATTGCGTCTGGTCAGTGTCTTGACAGCCTTGGTGAGATATTGTTCGGCGAGATCGAAACGGCATTTTCTTAGGTACCATAATCCCATCGCATTGTTGCACCGGTAATCGTCAGGATCTCTGCGGAGTGCCTCCTCGTAGTAGTCAAGAGGTGAGAATGTGGCATGACGGTATTGTTCAAGATGGAGTCCGGTTAGATACAGTTGCTCATTTGTCTTGACCTCTGTAGGTTGCAAGGCTGCCTCAGCTGAGTCGGGAATGGGGAGGATCTGATCCGGCTCCATCTCCCAGCTCATGATCTTTTTCCCCTCGTTGTCATGGATCATGAGCGAGAGGTCACAAAGTCCATACCCGTCAAGGTTTATCTCCTGACATGATACATTCTCCGGAGAGATCTCTTGCGAACTTTTCCATAGTGAGTTCCGTTCCTTGTCTTCAAGTTCAATCCTGATATTCAGTTTTCGGGTGGCAAACAGCATGAGCTTTATCTTTCCATCTCCTGCTTCTTCGATATTCATGAGCAGGTCGCGAGAGGCGTTTTTCACGACTCCCAGCTCTCTGTAGGGTATGAAATACTGTTTGAACTCCTTCTCCTCATAAGGCATTAGCCATGAGAAATCAGGTTGGTTTTCAGTAAATACACCAGCCATGAGCTCGATATAGGGACCGTCATCGTCAGTGAGGTTTCTGTCCCACGCTCTGCCGAAATCTCCATTGCCCCATGTCCATTGTTTCTTTCCGGGGCTGACATGATGGTTGGCTACGTGAAGCATCCCTGCCTGCGTGTCAAATTCATATCCCCCCTCGAAGTCATATTTTGAGTTGACTCCCATGTAGCTTGTAGGGACAAATATATTCTTGTAGTTGGCGATATCCACTCCCGATGAATAATCCATCTTGTAATATGTGCCCGTTGCGATCGGGAAAGTTGATACGGCGCGTTTGCCATGATCAAAGACCGCATTTATATCGGGTGGGAACACTGACCGGTAGTGATCATTTACAGCTACCGCCGGATTTGCCCACCAGAGGAATGTCTGTGGCACATCGGTGGGATTGTAGAGCGCGCCCTTTATTTCCAGGCAGGCACATCCAGGGCGCAATGTGAAACCGGCCATACCTTTCTGATGGGTCATTCTCTCCAGTTCGCTCACCCATACTGTTACGGAGCCGTCGGCGTTCTCCTCGATCGTGGAATCAACCGGAAGATATGTGGAAGGACGATGGTGCTGGGGCCAGTTGAACTCGATGCCGCCTGAGATCCACGGACCTGTAAGTCCTACCATTGCAGGCTTTATCACATGATTGTAATATACGAAATGACGCTTGCGGATCTTGTCGTATGCCATCTGTATGCGCCCGCCAAGTTCCGGGAGTACCATAACCTTGATATATTCGTTCTCCAGGAAAATGGCTTTCCATGTGCGGTCTACCTTCTCATCTGCTATGGTTTCCACAACCGGATAGGGGTAAACTGCGCCTGATGAACCCTGATAGACCCTCTTCTCAAGAAATATAGGATTCTTCTCAGGAGCTCCGATCTCATACGTGGGGATGACCACATCCTCTTTCCAAGCTTTAACCATACCTGTTATAATTATTTATCTGTTATCGTTGTTTTTTGTCAGTTTTTCAATAATTCACGCTCTATCTGTTCAAGCGATTTACCACGGGTCTCGCGAAGCACCCGCTTGAAATAGACGAATCCCGAAAGACAGATGGCGGAATATAGCCAGAATGTACCGTCGCTGCCGAGCCCGGCGTTCAGAAGGGGAAATGTATAAGTGAGTGTGAAACATCCTGTCCAAAGTGCGAATGTGCACACCGCCACAGCCATCCCTCTCACATTGTTCGGAAAGATCTCGGCGAGGAGCACCCATGTCACCGGGCCTAAAGTCATGGCATAGCAGGCGATGGCGAGCATGACCAGAACTACCATGAATACTCCTGAAACCTGGAGATAATAACATCCTCCCAGTAGAAGATATATGGCAAAAAGTCCACCGGATCCAATAAGCATCAGCGATTTTCTGCCAAGCCTGTCGACTGCATATAGCGCCACGATTGTGAAGATAACGTTGGTCACTCCTGTGAGCACTATATTGAAAAGCATCTCGCCAAGATCATATCCCGCATTGGAGAAAATCTCCTGGGCATAATTGAAAATTACATTTGTGCCACACCATTGCTGGAAAACCGCAATGATTATTCCCGTTATGATCAGCGCCAGATATGGTTTGCGGAAAAGCAGCTGTAATGAGCCTTTGCTGTCACTCCGCTTTTCTGCCGCCTCGATCGCCTTGATCTCTGTTGCGGCATATTCCATCCCTCCGATGTTTGAGAAAACTTTCCGTGCATCCTCGACGCGCGTTTTCATCATAAGCCAACGCGGACTTTCCGGAATAAAAACCACAAGTAGAAGAAATGCAAGTGCTGGATAAGCCTCCGCCCAGAACATGTATCTCCACCCGCGCTGACAATTCCATGATTCGACGAATGTCGCACCGGACGACACGTCGACCGGTGCGGCGATCAACCAGTTTACTATCTGGGCAAGCAGAATCCCGATCACTATGGTAAGCTGATTTACCGACACCATCTTGCCCCTCATTCTCGATGGAGAGACTTCGGCAATATACATCGGCGATAGCCCCGAAGCGACTCCAATCGCCACACCTCCGATGAAACGGGCTATTAGAAAAGGTATGAATCTGTCGACGGCGCCGGTCAGCCATGCGGATACAAGAAAGACGGCTGCCGAGAAGATCATCAGGGGCTTTCTGCCGAATCTGTCAGCGAACAGACCTGCCACCATTGCGCCAAGCAGGCATCCGGCGATGGCTATGCTCATGGCGAGTCCCTGCATGGATGGATTGTCTGAGATATTGAAGTAGGCCTCATAGAATGGTTTCGCGCCACCTATCACCACCCAGTCATATCCAAAAAGGAGCCCTCCCAGTGCCGACACGCAGCAGATGAAGTAGATAAATCTACGTGATATTTGTGAAGTCATGGAGTATGTTTTATTTTCTGACGCAAAATTACGCTCATCATTTATCTGTGGAAATGAAATTTTAAACAAAAACGGATGGACAATATTACTTTTTTTGAATTAAATTTGCCGGATGGTTTTCACAGTAATGTGAAGCATGGTGTCTGATTTTAGTAAAAAGTATGAGACGACGTGACGGATTCAGCGGACAACGCTCCATTGTCCTGCCTAAAATGATCATTGATCTGATGAGCGCAGACCCGGTGCTCTCAACTCTTCATATCACGGATATCGGTTATTATCCACATGCTTATGGGCATTTTAGGGAGCGCACCGATCCGATAGGAGAGTATGTGCTTATATACGCTACGGATGGTGAGGGCTGGTTTGAGGTAAACAACCGCCGTCATGAGATCAAATCCAATACCTATTTCATACTTCCACCTGCGTGTCCCCATTCATACGCCACAAATTCCGATCATCCATGGACAATATACTGGATTCACTTCAGTGGCTCACTTGCTGACGAATATTCCCCGGAAACATCAGTTCCGCATGAGATCGATCCCGGGAATGACTCCAGGATAAGGGACCGTATAAACCTGTTTGAGGAAATATACACCACCCTTGATGCCGGTTTTAGCACTGAGAACCTGCGATATGCCATGTCGCTTTTCCATCACTACATAGGATCCCTGCGCTATCTGAAAGAATACCGCCATGCAGGATCCTTGAAGAACGATGAGGATGTCATAAGGGAGACAATACACTTCATGACAGAGAATCTTGAGCGTGCCCTTACTCTTGACGACCTTTCCGATTATTCCGGACTGTCACGTTCCTACCTCTCGTCATCATTCAAGGCTCGCACCGGACACTCTCCTCTGTCATATTTCAATCTGCTTAAAATCAAGCATGCCTGTGAATTGCTCGATGCTACTCCAATGAAGATAAATGCGATTTGCCATAAGACGGGCATCTCGGATCCTTATTACTTCTCTCGCCTGTTCAGTAAGATCATGGGAATGAATCCATCTGCATATCGCCATCGGCAGAAGACCTGATTTCATATGAGAGCCGTGGGCGTTCTGTCTGGATGCTTCGCGCACACGCGCACGTTTGTTTTGGCATTATCGGAAATTATCATTAACTTTGGGGTATGAAACAGATCTGTTTTTTCATCATATTTATCATAGGCTCGGTTATGGTTAGTGCACAGTCGCTCGCCGATGCCGAAGCGGCTTTCGGACAAGGGGATTACGCCGATGCGATACCCGGATTGAAAGCGGCGGTCGATGCGAAGCCGCGCGACGCTGCGCTGCAGCATAAACTCGGTGTGGCTTACATGCGCACCGGGAATTACAAATCGGCACTTGCTCATCTGGCTAAGGGCACCTCCGAATCGAAGGTTGCTGAAGCTGAGATCGCTTTTATGGAGTACCGCTTTGACGATGCAGAGGAACTGCTCGACAAATACGAGGCGGCGCTGAAGAAGGCTCGCAAGAAGGCGGATCCGCTCGCTGCCGAGGTGGAGGCGTTGCGTGGTCGTATAGATGCGGCTCGCAACATGCTCGACCGTGTGGAGAAGATCGTGGTGGTTGATTCCATCGCTGTCGATAAAGAGGATTTTCTGCGTGCCTACCGACTTTCGCGCGAGGCTGGTTCGCTGCGTTCTGTTGATGCGTTGCCGCAGGGAATGGAGGCTGCCGAGCCGACCGCGGTATATGTCACACCGGCTGCCGACCGTATGATCTGGGCTGCCCCCGACGCCAATGAGAACTTCCGCCTTGTGCAGACATTCCGCCTCGATGACGGATCGTGGGAAGAACCGCGCCCGCTGGGCGATGCTCTCGGCGAGGGTGCCGATGCAAACTATCCGTTCCTTATGCCTGATGGCGTGACGCTTTATTTTGCGAATGACGGCGAGAACTCTCTCGGCGGTTACGATATATTCCTGTCGCGTTTCGATGGCGAGCAGTTCCTGCAGCCGCAGAATGTTGGAATGCCCTATAACTCACCGTATGATGATTATATGATGGCGGTCGACGAGGCTACAGGTGCCGGATGGTGGGCTACTGACCGCAATCGCCTCGATGACTCGATAACAATCTACATATTCGTCCCGCAGGAACTGCGCATAAACTATCCGGTCGACACTCCGTCGCTGCCTCAGTTCGCACTCCTCACCTCTGTAGCCGTCACTCAGCAGTCGGGTGATGAGCGTACCGCTGTTTTCGACCGCATAAACGAGGCTCTGTCGCAGCCGAAACCGGTGGCGGTGCCCTCTGTGCGTCTCTCTCTCCCCGACGGTAGGGTAGTGACAGCGTCGTCGCAACTGCATTCGCAGCAGGCGCGCTCGCTTATGAACCGCTATGTCGATGCGCTGCGCAATCTCGAAAGCTGCACCAAGCGCCTTGATCAGCTCCGCAAAGACTATAAATCCGACACAACCCTTGCCGCTTCCATCCGTCAGGCGGAAAGCGAGGAGTCCAATCTGCGGCGCAATGCAGCCCGGCTCCGCAATGAGGTTATATCAGCCGAGTGCAACTGAGCCTCCGGCGTGACTTCGCTACATAAACAGAATTCTGCGTAATAATCGGAATACAGAATAATACATCACCATAAATCTTGCTTTGGAAATGGAACTGACTATCGTAATCCTCGGTGTAGTGGTACTGATACTGCTATGCGTTTTCTTCTATTATGTACCGCTCTTCCTATGGATCTCGGCGCGCGTGAGCGGCGTGCGCATATCTCTGATCCAGCTTATGCTGATGCGCATTCGTAAAGTGCCTGTCAACACTATCGTCCAGGCTATGATCGAGGCGCACAAGGCGGGACTTTCCGACGTGACCCGCGATGATCTCGAGGCGCACTATCTCGCCGGAGGCGATGTCGAGAAGGTGGTTCATGCTCTCGTGTCGGCTTCAAAGGCTAATATCGATCTCGGCTTCAAGATGGCTACGGCGATCGACCTCGCCGGACGCGATGTGTTCCAGGCGGTGCAGATGAGCGTTAACCCGAAGGTGATCGACACCCCTCCTGTTACCGCTGTCGCAAAGGATGGAATCCAGCTTATAGCCAAGGCGCGCGTGACTGTGCGTGCCAACATCCGTCAGCTCGTCGGCGGTGCCGGTGAGGACACTGTTCTTGCCCGTGTGGGCGAGGGTATAGTCTCCTCCATCGGTTCTTCCGAAAGCCATAAGCAGGTGCTTGAGAATCCCGACAGCATATCCAAGCTTGTGCTCCGCAAGGGTCTCGACAGCGGCACGGCATTCGAGATTCTGTCGATCGACATCGCCGACATCGACATAGGTAAGAACATCGGTGCCGCCCTTCAGATCGATCAGGCTCAGGCTGACAAGAATATCGCACAGGCTAAGGCTGAGGAACGCCGTGCAATGGCTATCGCTCTCGAGCAGGAGATGAAGGCTAAGGCGCAGGAGGCTCGCGCAAAGGTCATAGAGGCTGAGGCTGAGTTGCCCCGCGCCATGGCGCAGGCATTCGCCACCGGCAATCTCGGAGTGATGGATTACTACCGGATGAAAAACGTGCAGGCTGACACCAATATGCGCCAGATGATTGTAAATCCCGCAGGTTCGGCTGCAAACGAATGATTCGGCGATGGTATCGTTTCTCATAGCGCTCGCCGTACTGATTGGAGGCTATTTCATCTACGGCACTCTCGTGGATCGCGTGATGGCTACCGATTCGCGCCGTCCGATGCCAGCTCTGACAATGGCTGACGGAGTCGATTACACTCCGATGCCCGTATGGCGTGTGTTCCTCATCCAGTTTCTCAACATAGCCGGTCTCGGTCCGATTTTCGGCGCCATAATGGGTGTGATGTTCGGTCCGGCGGCATTTCTGTGGATCGTGTTCGGCACGATTTTCGCCGGTGCTGTCCATGATTTCATATCCGGCGTGATCTCCATACGCATGAACGGTGCTTCGCTGCCCGAGATTGTCGGCAACGAGCTCGGCATGACAGTCAAGCAGATCATGCGCGCTTTCTCCGTGCTGCTGCTTGTGCTTGTGGGAGCTGTGTTTGTGCTCAACCCGGCTGATATTATAGCGGGCATGACTCCGTCGTGGCTCGACCGCACGGTGTGGATTGTGGTGATCCTCGGCTACTATATCCTTGCCACTCTTCTGCCTGTCGACAAGCTGATCGGACGTCTTTACCCCATATTCGGCTTCGCTCTCCTCTTCATGGCTGTCGGTCTGCTCGTCTACCTGATTTTCGGGCCGGTAAGCATCCCGGATGGATTTGCCGACGGACTGTCGTCGCGTTACCCTGATGCCGGAACGCACCCGCTGTTCCCCATGATGTTTGTCAGCATCGCATGTGGAGCCATATCCGGATTCCATGCCACACAGAGTCCTATGATGGCGCGCTGCCTGACTAACGAGAAGCTCGCGCGTCCGGTGTTCTACGGCGCCATGGTGGCTGAGGGTATAGTCGCTCTCGTATGGGCGGCTGCTGCAATCGCGTTCACCGGCAGCTACGAGCAGCTCACAGTCTATATGGCTGAGCACGGCAACAGTGCAGGAGCGCTCGTGAAGGATATCTCGTTTACATGGCTCGGTACGGCTGGCGGCATACTCGCGCTCCTCGGGGTCGTTGCCGCTCCGATATCCACCGGCGACACGGCGCTTCGCAGTGCCCGCCTGATCGTGGCTGATTTCCTGCACATGCGCCAGCACACTTTCTGGCGCCGACTCGCCATCTCGCTCCCTATTTTTGCGGCGGTGCTCGGGCTGATGATGGTGGATTTCACGGTGCTTTGGCGCTATTTCGCATGGTCAAACCAGACGCTCGCCGTATTCACCCTATGGGCGGTGACAGTATATATGGCGCGTCACGGCAAACCATACATCATAACGCTTCTTCCGGCTATGTTCATGACGGCGGTCAGCGTCAGCTACATTCTTTTCGCGCCGCGTCCCGAAGGGTTCGGGCTTGACATTTTCATAGCTGTGGCTGCCGGAATAGTTGTCGCGACACTATTCGCAGCACTGTTTGCAATCAAAGTTCAACGCTTACCACGTGCCGATGATCGACTTTGCCCTGATATCACGGTCGACTGACCGATATAACTTCCATTCGCACACGCAGTTCTGCGACGGACGCAACACAATGGCGGAATTTGCCGCCGCTGCTGCCGCTGCCGGAATGGAACATTACGGTTTCACTCCCCATTCGCCTATTCCTGTCGAATCTCCATGCAATATGCCGGCAATACAGGTGCCGGAATACCTTGCCGAGGTCGCGCGGCTCCGGTCGTTATATGCCGGACGCCTCAATCTGTATGCCGGAATGGAGGTTGATTACCTCGGTGACGACTGGGGACCTGCACATCCATATTTCGCCGGACTTGGTCTGGACTACACCATAGGATCTGTGCATTTCCTTCCCGGCAATGATGGCATGGTCGATATCGACGGAAATCCGCAATCGTTCGCGCGCAAGCTCGACGCTCATTTCGGAGGGGATCTCCGCCATGTGGTCGAATTATATTATTCGCGTATCGAGGATATGGTGCGTGCGGGAGGCTTCGACATATTGGGTCACTACGACAAGGTAGGACTTAATGCCTCGGCATGTTGTCCCGGCATTGAGGATGAGCGGTGGTATGTCGATCTGACAGACCGCGTCACCGGTGCGATTATCGACAGCGGTGTGGCTGTGGAGATTAACACCAAGGCGTTTCATCAGGCGGGGCGATTCTCGCCTGACCGGCGCCATTGGAAGCGTCTTGCCGATGCCGGCGTGACCATACTGGTAAACAGCGATGCCCATTTCACTGAGCTGATCGACGTGCATCGTGCCGAAGCGCTCGATATTCTCCGCTCTATCCGAAATAGTTGACACGCAGTCAAAACATACAATCTCATGACCCGTTTCATCGGAATTATCCCAGCGCGCTATGCCTCTACCCGCTTGCCGGGTAAGCCTTTGGCGCGTATTGGCGACAAGACATTGATCGAGCATGTCTATACGCGTGCCGCTACGGTTCTGCCCCAAGTCACTGTCGCCACCGATGATGAGCGCATAGCCGATGCTGTCAAGGCTTTCGGCGGCAATGTGGTTATGACCGCAACCACTCACAGAAGCGGCACCGACCGGTGTGCCGAGGTCTCGGCATTGATCGCTTCGGATTCCGATGTCGTTGTCAACATCCAGGGCGATGAGCCATTTCTTGACGCGGAGCACCTCCAACTCCTGATGGAGTGTTTCAATAATCCCGACACGGCGATAGCCACGCTCGCAACGCGTTTTGATCCCGGTCTGGGTTTCGAGGCTCTGTTTTCGCCCGATACGCCTAAAGTGGTGTTTGATGCCGGTTTCAACGCACTCTATTTCAGCCGGTCTATAATCCCGTATGTGCGCGATGTCGAATGGCGCCAATGGCTCGAAAGGGCAACGTTCTATACCCACATAGGTCTTTACGCTTACCGTGCGTCGACACTTCGTGAGCTTGTCGCGTTGCCGCCGTCACCTCTGGAGGAGGCGGAGCGCCTCGAACAACTGCGGTGGCTGTCTGCCGGCTACCGTATACGCATTGCAGTGACAGATAAACGCTCATTGTCGGTCGATACTCCCGCCGATCTTGAAGCGGCTCGCATTCTCTACTCACAATCAAAACTATGAATCGAAAAACGCCACCGAAACTTCACGGTATTGGTGACTTCACGCTCGCCAAACCTCGTCAGATAATTCTTGACAACGGCATGCCGCTGATTGTGCTCGACAGTCGTGAGGCTTCGATAAGCCGTCTGACTGCGATATGCGAAGGTGGCACTGCCGATGCTTCGTCGCCGGTCATTCCCGCTATTGCCGCCGCTGTGCAGACGGAAGGAACGCCCTCGATGGATGCCGGTGCCATTGCGACAGCAATCGATTATAATGGAGCTGCCCTCGCTGCATCGGCGCTGAGCCATCATACGCGCACGCAGTTGCGGGCGTTGCCCGAGCGGTTTCACGACGTTCTCCCGATAATGGTCGATACCATATTCAATGCGACATTGCCTCCGGTTGAGCTGCGCACTATCAGGCGCAGACTGTCGGCTGCGGCGCGTCTGCGTCAGGAGAAGGTCGATTACCGCGCTTCGGCGCTCTCGGCGCGAGCTACCTTCGGTGAGGGTCATCCGCTCTCCCGTGAGATTACCGATGAGGCAGTCATGCATGCCACAAGGCGTCAGATCGCGGCATTCCGGCAGCGTTTTGTACGTCCGGACCGGATGCATCTGTTCCTTACCGGAACGGTGACACCTGAACTGATCGACGACATCAACCGTACTTTTGGCGCAGTGCCAGTGCCGGAGAGCAAGAAGAGAGGGTTGCAGATGCATCCGTTCAATCCTTCGTCAGAGCTATGGCATACCGAGCGTATGCCCGGCACCAGTCAGGCGGCGATAGCTGTGACGATACCGACGATCGGGCGCGATAATCCTGACTATCTTGACCTGCGGCTTGCCGTGAGCGCTCTCGGTGGGTATTTCGGTAGCCGGTTGCAGTCATCTATCCGTGAGGAGGAGGGGCTGACGTATGGCATCGGTTCGCAACTGCTCGGTTATGCCGAGGGTGGTGTTGTGAACATACAGACACAGTGTGACAACGCTAACGTGCACAATGTGATCGACTCAATCCGGCGCGAGCTGCGCAGACTTGCCGATGAGTCGCCTACAGAACTGGAGATGCAGCGGATGGCACACTCGGAATTCACATCTCTGCTTGAAGCCGCCGAGACTCCTTTCTCGGTTTTGGATTTCTATATCACGCTCCTGACGGCGCATCTGCCGGCAGATTACTTCGACCGGCGTATGGCGGCGGCGCGCGGTATCACGGCTGGGAAGATAGCACGCCTTGCAGCCACTTATCTTGATCCCGAGAGGATGATAGTGGCTGTGGCAGGCGATTTATGATCAGAGTTGGAACAGTGTGTCAAAACGTGTCTGGCACACCGATGTTGTATCCGGATGGTAGGATGTTGTCAGAATGGTTCAGCTGGTAGGAGCTGAGACTGAGGCTGAGGGAGCGTACTGTTGTACGTGACCGATGCCGAATGTCGAAAGCGACGACCCAGATGAGCCGTTATGGCACATCCTAATTAGTTGAAGGCTGCTACATAGCGTCCTTTTCCGGTAGCTGTGAAGCTCTTTGCCATAGCCGGGATGAGGATGCTCTCTCCGCGATGAACGCTGACGGAATTGCTGCGGTCGTCGGTAAATGTCAGTTCACCCTCCACGCATGTGATAGCCGAGAAACCGCCATGGATCGGGAAGAAGCTTTTCTCACCCTCGATGGTTATGAGATAAACGTAGAAGTGCGAGCAGCGCACGAGTTCCTGGAGTCCGTCGATAGGAGCCTCCGGTTTTGTGACGTATGATGGGTATACGGTATAGTCGATGGCATCTTTAGCCTCCTCGGTGTGCAGCTGGCGTGTCTTTCCTGTTTTGGCGTCCACACGTCCGTAGTCATATATGCGGTATGTGATGTCGCTGGTCTCCTGTACCTCGACGAGCAGGTTGCCTGCGCCGATGGCATGGATTCTGCCGGCAGGGAGGAAGAATACGTCGCCGGGATGTGCGTCGTGGTGTGCCACTACTTCCATTAGGGTGTTGTCAGCCACGCGTTTCACATAATCGTCGGGCGTTATCTCCTGTGCGAGTCCTGAGCAGATCTTCGCTCCCGGCTCGGTGTCGACGATATACCACATCTCAGTCTTGCCGAGTGAGTTGTGGCGTTTGCGTGCAAGCTCGTCATCGGGGTGAACCTGGAGTGAAAGGTCGCCAGCGGCATCTATGATTTTCACAAGCAGCGGGAACATGTCTCCGTATTTCTCTATATTTTTCTCACCTACGATGTCGGCACCATATAGGTCGATCATCTCTGTGAGTGTCTTTCCTGCATCAGGTCCGTTGTCGACAATAGATTCGTTTCCGGGCACTCCGGATATTTCCCAGCTTTCGCCGATCTTGGTCTGTTCGGTGGTTATCCCCTTGAAAGGAGCTATTTTCTCACCTCCCCACACCACGCTTTTGAGGATGGGGCGGAATTTCAACGGTGGAATGTTAGCCTGTGACATTGTTTCGTTATCAGTTGGTTTTAAATTTAAGAGTGTATGTTGTCTGTTTTTGTGCCGTCGCTCAGTTGAGTGTGTCGAGCACACGGCGTATCTTCTCGTATGTCGTTATGCGTGTCGGCACGAGCGGCAGACGCAGTTCGTTCTCGATGAATCCCATGGCGTGGAGCAGGCATTTCACTCCCGCGGGGTTGCCGTCGACAAACAGTAGGCTGAAAAGCTCCGTGAACTGGTGGTGGATAGTCCGCGCACGCTCATAATCGCCGGCGAGAGCCAGACGAACCATTTTTGAAAACTCGCGGGGGAAAGCATTTCCGATCACCGAGATTACTCCCACAGCTCCGAGGGTTATAAGCGGGAAAGTTATGCCGTCATCGCCGGATATCACGCAGAAATCGGCAGGCTTGTTCTTGATGATATCATCCATCTGGCTTATGTTGCCGGACGCCTCCTTAATGGCGACAATGTTGGGGAATTCGGATGCGAGACGCAATGTGGTTTCGGCGGTCATGTTGACTCCCGTGCGCCCCGGTACGTTGTAGAGGATCACCGGAACAGTCGATGCCTTGGCTATTGCAGCGTAATGCTGGTAGATGCCTTCCTGCGATGGCTTGTTGTAGTAGGGGACTACTGATAGTATGGCGGCAAACTCATCAGGGTTTATTGCAGCAGCTTCTTTTACAACAGCTGCCGTGTTGTTACCGCCACATCCTACTACAAGGGGTACACGCCCCGCCACGCGTTCGACAACAAACTGTCGCACCTGGCGACGCTCCTCCTCTGTCAGTGCCGGAGTTTCGGCGGTAGTGCCGAGTACCACCATGTAGTCCACGCCACTTTTTATCTGATAGTCAAGCAGACGCGCCAATGCGTCCCAATCCACTGTCTTGTCTTGCCGGAAGGGGGTGATGAGTGCCACTCCCATTCCGCGGAAATTCATAGAAGCCATTATGATGCTATTGTTCTGCAAAGTTAACCACTATCGGTCAATTCACCAAGAGAACCGCGGCAAAACCCCGCCCGGATCGGGAGATTCATGCTGCAGCGGGCGATGGGCGGGCTCGGGGTGCGGTTGTGGCGATCTGATGCTTCAAGATTGCACTGATTTTGCAATATTCCGGCTGATAATGAATTGAAGGAGCGCTTGTGACGATTACGTTGAACCGCGGCGTGAGCCGTACGGCTGCGGCAGCCATGGAGCC
>OFFM01000393.1_pt1 | contig 36785 bp, 38 predicted proteins | sample 1521401 | NCBI WGS metagenome assembly OFFM01 (sample SAMEA3504118, study PRJEB24116) | mouse gut metagenome | biome: mouse gut; feature: mouse-associated habitat; material: faeces | place: Denmark | collected 2011
CATGACCTATTCCACCTCCTCCGTATGGATTTCTTCTACACGGATCAAATCTCCATACCACGCTACCAAAACCGTATCCGTCAACTAATTTTTTGAAAGTGTCAATACGAGCATCAAGTTTGGGTACATTTAGCTCGAGTCCTTCATGCTCGTAATCATTGAGAGTATATTGGATGTAGAATCCGATACCTTTATCTTTGAGCCGGGGCAACAAGGGTAACATAGGAGCCGGATTTTTTGACCATAAGACAATGAAACGGGTATTGGCAAAACTCACATATGAATCTTTGCCGTTGTATGGATTTCTCCATACACAGTACCCCTTGTCAAGCCTGTTGAAGAACCACGGAGAGAAGAAGGCCGGAATGTCGGTTGCACGACTCGCGGACACAATCATCGGTGCGAGAGCCTTGACACGCTCGCCCGCTTCATTGAGTATCTCGATATGCCCGTGAGTTTTCATCGTCTAATTTATCTCTACTGCAAAATTAACTAAATTCCTGTATTTGGCACGATTATTGTATGCAACCATTTGATTTATTCTTATACTCCACAATACATGGGTAAGAAGCTCACGTATTGTGGAGTTATTTTTATCCTGCCCACCTGTGAGTGTCAACAATTTAGCTGTTACCTTAAAGAAAAAAAATGCAATATTAAAGACAACGATGTTTCCAAAACGTCATTTTGGCGTTTAGCTCCATCTGAAACGTCAGACATGCGTTTAAACTCGTTTATCTTATCTGAATTATATGACTACACAATAGCCATTAACTGGACAACTATGTCACTTGCCGATAGCAAAATTAATATACGCGTCTATATACTTTCTTGCACCAACGGTTCTGTACCATTCTCGGTTTTAACCGTTTCTTCCGAATTGTCCGCCGCATCAAGTGCGGCCTTAATCTGAACCTGCAACTTGTGCTCTAATGAGTTCGCATCAAGGAACTCAGCAAGTGTAAGAAATTCCATATTATACTTGTGTGATTGATTTATGAAATATGTATAAAGCCCAATCTGTTTCGCAACGGATTGGGGTTTGGTTATGCCGTATGCACGGCTATACACAAATTACACGTTTTTCTAACATGCCCTCACGCCATGTGGGCCATAAGCAAAAAACATAGCATGGGTATGTCGATGTTGCACAAATAAGCAGATGTAATCATGAGGATCAATCAATTCTGCCATTATTGAATGCATTAGGCCTATGTAACCCTCTGATGTATATCCTTCAGACTTGACATTCCTAATGTTCCTATACATGGCATTAGAATCATTCAGTTTGAATGGTTTACCATAACATGTTCCTACATGGCCATCGGATGTTATCCCTACCCATGTTTCTTTTGTTCCACTTATAGTAGGCATTTTAACAAACCTTGGTGCATGCATTTCTACAATTATTGCTTCCATACTTTCTAAAATCTATAATGTTTTAGAAATTATACCCGTAGAATAACAAATGTATTTTTGCCTTTCATCTGTATTAACTAACTTGTGTCAAATATTATCCATATGTACAGATGGCAAAAACCTCACACTGCTTGTTGACTTATCCACATATATGATGAATGTGTTATTTATGACACCATAATATGTGTCATAACCAACTTTAGACCCGTAAATTGGTAATATAGCATCAACGGCACCAACATATGTTGCATCAAGTTTAATTTTAAGATTTTCTGCACCAAGGGCTGACAATTTATATCCAAATGTTGGGTTATATTTCAGTGTGATGTCATATAGTTTTGATGCAATATCATATAATTTTTCAGGTGGTGAATCCTTAAAATTCTTCGTATAATATTCTAACATTCCATTTGAGTACGCTGATGCTTTAATCAATACAGAAGTATATCTATATGTATTAGCAATTTTTATCGAATCCAACATACTCGTACTGAGTTTTCTCTGGATGCCAATAATATCAAAAATCGTTTCAAGAATTTCGGATGTAGAACTTGAAGATGATATGTTTATAACTTTTATGCCCAAATCATCAAGTGTGGGTATTGCCTTATCTGTTGCTGTACTCATGTTCTTCTCTGTTTAATTTTAGTTTATAGTAAATTCAACAGAAAGCCAATCACCATGTTACACTCTGCCCCAACAAAAACTTTTGCTTTCGCACAAAAATTCTTTCTCAAAAATTTAACAAATCCTCTTTCAGGCGGTATAATTCTATCGTAAATAAAATTCCACCGATAAATGTTACCGTTCCGCTCAATCATAGAAATGATGGATACTCTCCACACCGAAGAGGAGTGCAGAGAGTATCTTGAAGCTCTGCTTTGGGGAGATGCACCCGTGTGTCCTCATTGTGGAACGGTAGATAAGAACCACTATCGGCTGACATCATTCGGTCGACACAGAGGTCAGTACAAATGCCGTCATTGTAGATGTAAGTTCAATGTCCGCATAGGCACTATGTTTGAGGGAACGCACATTTCACTTAAAAAGTGGTTTTATGCCATCTACCTCTTTATCTCCCACAAGAAAGGCATAAGCTCTGCTCAACTCGCACGAGATATTCGGGTTACCCAAAAGACTGCATGGTTTATGCTTGGCCGTATCCGTGAAAATCTCCGTGACGATGACGCAAAGTTTGATGATGACACACAGGTAGACGAAACCTATGTGGGTGGTAAATGTAAAAGAAGCAGAGGGCGACAAGGTCGGTCTCACATTCAAAAGACACCCGTTTTCGGTATGGTATCGGACGGCAAGGTTTATGCACGTGTTATACCCGATGCAACGAAAGATACTCTCCAGTCAATTATTGATGAACTTGCCAATGTAGGCATACGCATCATATCCGATTGTTGGCGTGGATATAATGATGTACACAAGAAGTTTATCCACGAAAAAGTTGCCCACAGTCTTGGTGAGTATGTCAACGAGCGAGGTTTCCACACCAACACGATAGAGGGATTTTGGAGCATACTCAAACGTGGCATAATAGGTATATACCACCTTGTAACATCAAAGCATCTGCCCAAGTATTGTAGGGAATTTGTGTACCGCTATAACACAAGGAAACTTACAGATGGCGAGAGGTTCATAGATTGCCTGCGTACTCCGAGCCGAAGATTAAGTTATGGAGAAATCTGCATGAAGTCTGAATACATAGAACAACTTTTGGCTCGACAGGAAGATATGCAGTATCGGCGAGAGTGTGAGCGTATGGGGCTGAGATATGTGTAACACTTATTAAGCAAATCAGTATTAGTACCACGCGGTTCCGCGTGGTTTTTATGCTATAAAACATATTTTCAAGCAGTTCTGCGATATAGGCTTGCAAAAGTCGGAAATTATTGCTTAATTTGCGGATTGTAAAACTACAAAATCCGCTGAAGCAAGAAACAGAAAGACTTAGCAAGACATATTTCAAACATGACTTTTAGACAAGTTATTTGGCTTTCGTAAATCTGGTAAATTTCAAAGCCCCAAATAATAAGTCAAAATGTTGGTTTGTACCCTCCAAGGGCGCAGACTGCTTTTTACTTATTTGGGCAAACGGTTTACCAGAACCTACGAAAGCAAATGAGAAAAAGTTTTGGCTGTCGCTCTTTTTTCATGTGTAGGTGTACGAGAACCGAAATATGGACTACAAATTAGACTACCTCACACGTATGCTAACTAAAATCTCCCACAAGAGATTGGAAAGCTATGTGATACACCGCATTTGGAATGTCCTTGACAATCCAGACATTCACTTCGTGTTTCAGCAATATGTGGTGCGGAAAGCAGGAAAGTATGCTCTTGCCGACCTATATCTGCCACAGCTCGGTGTTGTCATTGAGATAAATGAGCCTGCCCACTACAAGAACCAAGAAGCAGACAATATCCGCAATGCCGAAATCTCAAAACATGCTGATGTTGAAGGAATAGATTGCTATAATGTGGTTGACGGAAAAGCCGTTGCTTGCTCCCTTGCAGAGCTTAACCAACGCACTGATGCAGTAATAGCAAAATTACGACATCGGATTGAGTCTACCGAAATAATGCCATGGAAAGGGGCAGACACACCCGAAGAAATCCGACGAAGAGGTGTTTTAAGCGTTGACGACAATGTATCACTCCAAACAATAGACGACATAGCCGCAATATTTGGCACGAAACCAAAACATCGTGGATTTCTGCGCGTGTCGGCCGTATGGGTTCCGAACAAAGAAAACCAAGAACTCGTTTGGTGGCCTAATGAACACCACTCCAAGTGGTACAATAAGTTGTCTCCCGACAAACTCACCATTACGGAATATCCCAAAGCCGAGTCGGAGCGGGAGGGGCACATGAAATATCACCTCAATAAAGGTGTGAAGCGAATAACATTCCTGAAATACACCGATTGGCTCGGCATGAACACCTACCGCTTTGTCGGTGTCTTTCAACTCAACAAAGAGAAATCCCTACAAGAAAACAAGTGTATTTGGGAATGTATAGCTGACACCTATAAACTTGAGCCTGACCATGAGCAAGGAATACTATAAGAAACGGATTATAGACCTCCGAGCTGCTATTGCCAAGGAGAGGGAAGCAAAGAAAAAAGACAACGCATATTATGCAGCATTGATAAAGAGAACTGCAATACCCACTCACAAGATTGGTTATCGCAAAACCAAGATTGACCGAGCCGCATCTCACGACAGGCGCATAGAAAGTCTAAAACGAGATATTGAGAATGCAAAGGCATCTCTTAAAAGGATGAAATAAACTAAACACTTCTGTATATGGGAATAATAAACAATCTTATAAACACCTTAAAAGACAATTTCACAATGGCTGAATTTAACATTAATGGCCGCATGACGGTCAGCAGTCTGAGAAAGCAGTTCAAGGACGCATTCGGGGCAACACTCCGAGTTTACAAGGGTCCGAAGTTCGCACCCGAAAACGCCACCCTTGCATCTATCCGAAGCGGAGAGAATGTAAAGGGCGGTGAACTAACATGCAGAGGTAATCTGCAAGTTGCCAACTTCGAGGCCAAAATGAAAGACATCTTTGGCATTACCGTAAAAGTGGCTAACCCCGACAACACAAAGCTCGTGAGGGGCGACATGACCATTGCGGCCGCGGGTCGTGAGGTCGTGGAAACCGACAACCTGAGTGATGAGCAGTTGCAGTGCTACTTTTGGGACGCACTGCAAGACCAACTTATCGCTAAAGGGTACGAAATCGAGAAGAAAGACTTCACAGCCGAAGTAGCTGACTACGGCAAGAGCACCCGATACAAGCGTTACGGTGTGACATTCAACATCTACCGCACAAAGAACCGCAAGAAGTACGTGACATTCTCCATCATCATGAAGGAGAGATACTTCTTCGGTATCCGATACAACAACGACCCCGCAACGGGACCCGCTCTGGCAGCCGCACTGACGGGTGTTGATCCATCAATAGATGTATGCCAAAGTGATGACCCTAATTGGGGTGCATGTGCGATAGCTTCACCTCGCAATGAACTAAACTTCAAAACCATGAAGTCGGAGGGATTTGGCAAACTAAAAAATCCGTCTGCAAGAGCCGCATTCATGGGTGGCATAGCCAATGAGATAGACACCCTAATCAAGAAGATGGTAAAATCATTCAACGATAAAGGTCTGTAAAGAAAATGAGACTGATTGTACTCATTCTGCTCTACATGTGGCGCAACTTCTTCAAGATGTTGTTTTGGGGTCTTATGTTCCTCATGTTTTACGGACTAAATGAACTAATCAAAGACTTATGAAAATTCCCGGACTAAGTTTCTCCCTCAAAAGAGCAGTCGGTATAACTGCTGTCAAACAGAAAGTAGCCCGAAAGACTGGCATACCCACCACAAGACAAGGACTTGAAAGAAAAGTCGGTCGAATGGTTCTCAGTACACTATTCGGCAAGAATAAATGACAGATTGTCCACGAAAATAAGTAGCGGATAAACGCTGGAACATAACAAAAGCGTGTCGGATTACTCTGGCACGCTTTTTGCTTGACTATTAGTCATAACGGAAACCTGAGATGGTTTACACTAAAGACAGAAAGGAGGTAATTATGGCTGGAAAGAACATTCATGTAGTACGTAGCGGCGACCAATGGAAAGTAAAGCAAGAAAATTGTCAACGTAGTTCTGGAAATTTCGATACTCAACGAGACGCATTTGGGCGCGCTCGTGAAATTGCCATGAACAATGGACAAGAAGTTGCCATCCATGGAATGAATGGTCGCATCCGTGCTAAGTATAGCTACGGAAATGACCCGTACCCACCAAAAGGTTAATACCTATAGCACTGACAGAATGGCAGTTCTGTCAGTGCTTTATTTCTGCCTATATTGGAATAAACGTATTTGTATCTCCATTATTGCCTTTATCGATTAAATTATACACAATGATACAAAATGGCTAAACCCGCTATTATACAGAACCGTTGGTGCAAGAAAGTATATAGACGCGTTAAAGGTTATAAAAAAGTAGGCACGAACCTCCAACGCGCCGGAATTAATTATAGAGAGTGGACAGAACAGGATATGTTGGAGTTCGCAGATGGATTGCAACGGCTAAATTTGCCTATGCAACTCGCCACATGTGCCGAGCCTATCGACTTGTCAACATACGGTATCGAACACAATCATTGTATAGACCTGGAATTGATTTCCCGACTTGCTCCTTATGACCCCATTCTGCAAATGTGGCTTTTCGGTGCCACAAAAGACGTCGGTCAACGCAAAGCCTGCGGCTGCATCCTCAGCAAGGACATCGGTCAATACAATACCTGTACACACGGTTGCCTATATTGCTATGCGACAAACACTTCTGCCTCGTTAAAAAATTAAGTCACTATCTTTGTCGAGGATAGCCGAGGTCCCAAAGAAATTTTGTAACTTTGAAATCTAATACGCGCTTGCGGAGACAGATAGTCCATCAATGATATTGGAGAACTGTGAATTATTCCTGTCTGAAATTACGAAGTTGTAATTTGTATATTTATGGCAACATATATCTTATTTTGGAATCCACCTATATCAAGTTATAATCAAGAACGTTTTGAAAACGACTTTTGGGAAGGTTATGGTGTTGGCAACTGGAGTTTTAATGTTGAAGATGTAAAGTTGTTGACACCAGGCGAGTTGACCAAAGAATTACCAGATTTCAATTGGTTTGGAGGTCATACCGGTAGGCTTCTAAATGAAAAAGATGCCAAGAAGCTTGATGCTTTGTGGGATAAATATCTCGCGGAGAACCCCAACCTTATTGAAGAAGACCTTGCATTCAAGAATCAGACTGATTATCCCAATTAATGTTAATCACTTTGTTATGAAAGCACTGACATATATAGGAAAAGGGCGGTTTGAGGTGACGGAGAAAGCTAAGCCGGCGATGGTGGAGGCGACGGATGCTGTGGTGAGGGTGACTCTGAGCAGTATCTGCACCAGCGATTTGCATATCAAGCATGGCTCGGTGCCGAGGGCGGTGCCGGGCGTTACTGTCGGGCATGAGATGGTCGGCGTGGTGGAGAGTGTCGGCGAGGCGGTGGCCAAAGTGAAGCCGGGCGATCGCGTGGCGGTGAATGTTGAGACGTTCTGCGGTGAGTGTTTCTTCTGCCGTAATGGATGGGTAAATAACTGCACTGACCCGAATGGTGGTTGGGCTCTTGGTTGCCGCATTGATGGCGGACAGACGGAGTATGTCCGTGTGCCGTTTGCCGACAATGGGCTGACGAAGATTCCGGATAATGTGAGCGATGAACAGGCTTTGTTTGTCGGCGATATTCTTGCCACAGGCTATTGGGCGGCTAAGATTTCAGAGATTGGCAAGGAGGATACGGTGTTGATCATCGGTGCAGGGCCGACCGGACTTTGCACTTTGCAGTGCGTCCGGCTTTATAGGCCGAAACGGATTATTGTCTGCGAGAAGGATGCTGCGCGTCAGAAGTTTGTCAAGAACCATTATCCGGATGTGGTTGTCATATCGCCTGAGGATTGTCTGGAGGAAATGTTGCGACTTTCGGAGCATGGCGGTGCTGACCGTGTAATTGAGGTTGCAGGAGCTGATGATACTTTTCAATTGGCTTGGAAAGCGGCTCGACCGAATGCGATTGTCACGGTTGTGGCTCTTTATGATAAGCCGCAGGTGTTGCCATTGCCGGATATGTATGGCAAGAATCTGACGTTCAAGACCGGTGGTGTCGATGGTTGCGACTGCGATGAGATTCTGAAACTTATTTCCGAAGGGAAGATTGACACAACTCCCCTTATCACCCATACCTTCCCCTTCTCACAGATTGAGGAGGCCTACGACCTGTTTGAAAACCGCCGCGAAAATGTAATAAAAATAGGAATTAGGAATGAGGAGTGAGGAATTGAATCATTCTAAAAGCAATGCAAGTCCTCTTTCCTAATTTAGTGTCATTAGGACTAAGTGGCTATTTCCAAAATGAAAAAACTACCGAGAAATTCACGGTAGTTCAAATTGGGGACATCTGTAATAACGTTGTCGGTGAAGTAACACGCAGCGGAGCCTATCAGATTTCGATGGCGGCGGAGTCGTTGAAGGTGGTGTGTTCACCGGTGAAGACGTAGCCGAGAGGGTTGCTGACGAGGTGGGTGTTGCCAATCATAAGGTCGGTTTGATGATGGGCGTGGCCGTAGATCCATGCGTTGATTCTGCTGTCGGCGATGTAGTTGCCAAGTTCTGTGGCAAAGGCCACATTCAGCGGGTCGCCGGAATACCGCTTGTCAATGGCTGCGAATGTAGGGAGGTGATGTGTCACTACTACAATTTTTTCAGCATCGCTCGTTTTAACAGATTTCTGTATGAAAGCGAAGTTCTTTTCAAACTCATCTGTTATGTCTTTGGCTGTGAGTCTTTGGCGGTTGTATAGAATCTGGCGGTAATCGTTCATTCCGAACTGAACTACCATTTCATCAATGGGCGAGATTCTTGACCAGAGAGTTGAGAGGATAAAGTCGGTGTCATCAATTCGCACGACTTTGTTGTGGTAGTAGCCGACATTCGGGAGAAACATCTTCTGCCAACTTTCACCCATAGCAGCAATATCTCCATTATTGTAAAACTCATGGTTGCCGGCTACCATCAGCACCTGACGATAGTGTTCTGACATCCATTTCCACAAGCGCAGGTGTTCCACGTTCTTATCCACAAGATAGCCCACATCCCCGGCAATCACGAGAATGTCTCCGGCAACCTCAATCGCCGGTTCTTTCGCATTCATCATCCGGAGATTCTCATGAAACTCCAGATGCAGGTCAGAGCAATATTGAATTTTCATAGCTGCAATTATTCATAAAGTTACGGCATATTTCTGAATTTGCCAAAGGTTCATGAATAAATCAGCTCTTTACATTCCAAGAAATGAGCATATTACCTATTTACGTAGAATTCTACAATTTTTTTAATACTCACGTAAAAGCCGAGAATCCTTAATAGCACGACTAAAAATTGAAGGAAACTGCAATGTTGGGTAATGAAGATTGAGTATGAGCTCTATTGTATTACTAAAAGTTGCGGTTTACCACATTTTTTGGTAAAACAACGGAACGCAGAATTTTTCACATTGTCAGACCCAGCCTGCTGATATGACAAGGAAGAATAGAACTAACTCACACTTTAAGGTGTTATTAATTTGGAATATTAAATTATATAGTGTATATTTGCACTATAAATCCAAGATATTATGATTACAGCCAATAACGAACAAGAAGTGGAGGCGTTTCTCCGCGAGTTCAAACCCAAATTCAGCATTTGGGGAATAATCTTTCTTCATCGGGATAAGAATGAGGAGGCACTTCGTGCGTTAGGAATAACTCCTGTGGCGCGTGAAGAGATTATCAAGAAAATCGAGAAGGAAGATTATTCTCACTCAATTGTTGACCAGGCGTCGTTCGGTGAAATGTGGGTCTTCGGCAAAGATTACGACGGTACGGAGCTGTATATAAAAATATCTATGGGTGCGCCGGGAAGCAAAACTATCTGTATCTCGTTTCATGAGGCAGAGCATCCCCTTAACTATCCTTTCAAAAAGAAATAGGCTATGGAGAAGTATGTAGATATGAAAAGCCCATTGACCGGAGGAAAGGTCAAGGAGGTAAGCACAACAGAAGTGAAGGAGTTCCGCAAGGAAAAATTCCGCGTTCACGTCCGGTACTATATTTGTGAGGATACCGGTGAACAATTCACAACGACAGAGCAGGATACATTACAATTCAACGACCTTTACTCTCAATATCGTACCCGACATGGCATCCCATTTCCTGATGAGATTAAGGAAATCAGAACCATCTATGGTTTGAATTATTCCCAAATTTCAAGAATTCTTGGATTTGGAACAAATCAATATGCCAAATACGAGAATGGAGAGGTCCCTTCGGAATCTAACGGTAAAATGATTGCGGCTATACGCGATAAGAATGTGTTGTTGGGATTGCTGAAAGGATGCAAGGACACTTTTCAGCCGGCAGAATATAAGCGCATTCTTACTTCAATCAACATGAGCGATATGAAGGATGATGAATACACCGCGCTTCACCGAGTTATCTTCAATGATGATAGCCGAAGCATATTCAATGGTTATGGAGGGAAAAGCGTCCCTAAACTGTTTGACATGGTTCGCTACATCGTGATGAAGCATGGAGAGGTATTCCCGATGAAATTGAACAAGCTGATGTTTTATTCCGATTTCAATCACTACCGCAAGACAGGTCAATCAATCAGCGGCCTTCAATATCGTGCATTGAATTTCGGCCCGGTTCCCGACCATTACGCCACAATCTATGACAATACTCCCGAACTTGATAAGCGACTGATTGAAGCTCACGATATGGTCAGCACATTGCTTACATGCAATTCCAATCAAGATTGCGAGACTCTTTCTGAATCTGAAAAGGAATCCATAGACTATGTTATTGGGAAATTGAAACCTCTTTCCGTCTCAGCGATAATAGAAGCGAGCCATCAGGAAAACGGTTGGCAACAAAGCTCCATAGCGCATAGCCACATCCCATACGACGAAGCTTTTGAACTGAAATTAGTATGAACATAAATGGTCGGATAGCATTTACGATGTTGGTTATCTGCCGGAAATTTATTAACTTCGCACAAGGTCAACGACCATATTTCCGGCATAGGTGCCGCGCATGTCTTTAAGTCCGCAAGACTGACCGCAGAATTTCCTCATAGCTCAACCCAGTCATACTTATCGCGCCGCATCTTCCGCCAAGGGGGAATGCGCAACCACCCGCGCTCATCAAGACGCATAGCGCCGAGATGCATCCGTCCCCATCTGCGTGCAACCCAGCGCATTACACCGATAAGCCCCGCGTTAATCCCGCCCATCCGCGGCGCAGTCATGCAGCGACAAGCGAAGAGATCCGAACCCTTAAATTCCTTTCCGATCTACTAAATTGCGCTACGTACAAGGAGCACCTTAACTTAACGGCGGAGGGGGTCGGCGAGCGGTCAGAGGCGGCCTTCGTAGTCGTCGATGGCGTAGTTGATGAAGTCGTTGAGGCGCTTCATCTGGGCTATGGCGGGGCGCAGGCGCTCGGCGAGGCCGGTGGAGGTGAGGTAATTGTCGGCCACAGGCATTAGGGTGCCGAAATCTTTCACTTTCAGATAGTCGATGTGCTCCCAGTCTTTGGGGAATCCTTTTGGGGCCATCTTCAGGCGGTCCATCCCTACGGTGGGGAAAAAGGCTTTGAACTCGGCCGACTCTACGATGTCGATGTATTCCTCGATATTGTCGTAGACACTCTGCCGCATGGCACGCATCAATGGGCCCGGAGCAGGCATATTGCCGCCACACACGAAACAGTTGCCCGGTTCAAGATGAAAGTAGTAGCCGTTGCGCCATGATTTCTTGCCGAAGGGTGGATTGATGAATATGCCGATGTGGGTCTTGTAGGGTGATTTGTCGGCCGAGAAGCGCGTGTCGCGGTATATGCGGTAAGTCACATCGCTGACGCGCATCGCGGCGGCCGACGGTTCGACTTCGGCCACAAGCGATATCAGGCGCATGGCCAGCTCCTCGACTTCAGCTTTCACATCGAGATATTCCGCTTTGTGGGCGGCAAACCACTCGCGGTCGTTATTGAGCCGCAGGGCCTTCAGGAAGGGTATGATCTTTGACATTGGTATCTGGCTATAATAATCAGGCATGTTGTAAGTATCTCTCAAAATTAGCTAATTTTTGAGAGATACTTATTATTGAATTAACGCTACATATGCGGTGATGATTGTGTAGCAGGTCAAAAGAGTGTCTCCGCTACAATTTAGCAGCCCGCGTGGCGTTAATTATTCAGGTGGCCATCTGCTTTTATTCAGGCGGCCACCCCCTTTGACCTCTACCCCTTTCCTCCGCTCTCTCCCCCTCTAAATTTGAGTGCTACCTTTATGAAACGACTCATTCTCTACATAATGATTCTGCTCGCCATCGGGGCCACGGGCTGCAAAAGCGTCAAGCTATCTGATGCCGACGAGCAGCTCGAACGTGGCGAATACAACGATGCCAGCAAGACCTACCGCAAGATCTACAACCGCCTCACCAAGCGTGAGGAGCGCCCGCTGCGCGGTGAAGTGGCCTACAAGATGGCCACCTGCTACCGCAAGCTCAACCAGAATGCCCGCGCATCGGCCTCCTATCAGAATGCCATCCGCTATGAGTATCCCGACTCTATGGCCTTCTACTGGCTCGGGCGCTCGCTTCAGGCCGAAGGGAAATATCCGCAGGCCATACAGGCCTACCGCACATTTCTTGAGTGGCAGCCCGACAATCTGCTGGCCAAGGAGGGTCTGAAGGGCTCGATGCGTGCCGAAGCGGCCAAGAAGGAGAAGAAGAGCCGCTATGTGGTGAAGAATGCCAAGATATTCAACTCACGCCGAGCAGACTTCGCGCCGATGTATCTCGACAAGAGCCTCGACCAGCTATACTTCACCACCACCAACGAGAAGGTCACCGGTGAGAACCGCTCCGAAATCACCGGCATGAAGAAGAGCGACATATGGGTGAGCAAGAAGAATGAACGCGGCGAATGGCAGCGTCCGGAGCCTGTAGAGGGTGAACTGAATTCTGAGATGGATGAGGGGATAGTATGCTTCTCGCCCGACGGGCAGACGATGTACCTGACCATGGCACGCCGCGCACCCGATGCCAACACCAGCGTCGAAATCTACACCTCGAAGCGCTCTGACGCCACATGGAGCGCGCCGGTGAAGTTCGAGATTATACCCGATACACTCTCGGCCATGGGGCATCCGGCAGTGTCGCCCGACGGCCGATTCCTCTACTTCTCATCCGACATGCCCGGTGGCTACGGCGGCAAGGATATCTGGCGCATCAATCTGCTTGACCGCGCCGGCAGCCTTGAGAATCTCGGCCCGCAGATCAATACGCCGGGCGATGAGATGTTTCCCTACATGCGTTCTGACTCGGTGATGTATTTCTCGTCTGACGGCCATCCGGGCTTCGGGGGCCTCGACCTCTTCGTGGCGCGCCAGAACTCCACACGCGATTTCTGGAGCGTCGAGAATCTCGGCCTCCCGATGAACTCTTCGGGCGACGACTTCGGCATTACCTTCGGCGAGGGTGAGAGCGGCTTCCTCTCCTCCAACCGTGGCGATGCCAAGGGCTACGACCATATCTACTCATTCGAGCTCCCCGAGCTGAAGATCACCATCTCCGGCTGGGTCGTCGACAAGGACGATGAACCTGTGGCCAATGCCATAATCCGCATCGTGGGCGACGACGGCAGCAACCAGAAGGAGGTGGCGCGCGACGACGGCTCATTCAAATTCAAGCTCGAACGAGGGGTGAAATATGTGATGCTGGCCGGTGCGCCGGGCTACCTGAATGTGAAGCAGGAATTTGAATCCGACACCGAAGAGGAGGATGCCGACTATGGCGTAGACTTCGTGCTGGCCGCCATCAACAAGCCGCAGGTCGTGGAGAATATCTTCTATGATTTCGACAAGGCCACACTCCGCCCCGAGTCGAAGGAAGCACTCGATGAGATGGCGCGCATGATGGCCGACAATCCCAATGTCACCATCGAGATGTCGAGCCACACCGACCGCCACGGCTCTGACGCCTACAACGAACGCCTCTCCGACCGGCGTGCCAAAAGCGTGGTCGACTACCTCATAGCCGACGGCGTCGACCCGCGACGCCTCAGCTGGAAAGGTTATGGCGAGACCCAGCCGAAGCGCGTCACCAAACGCATCAACAAGGAGTTTCCGCAATTCGAAGAGGGCACCGAACTGACCGAAGAGTTCATCGAAAGCCTCCCCGAAGAGGAGCAGGAAGTGGCCGACCAGATCAACCGCCGCACGGAGTTTCAGGTCACCTCCACCACTTTCGACATGTTCTGAACCCCTCTCCACCATCCGGCCCACTGCCCCGCCCTCTCTCCATTGTCAACAACCGCTTACCCATAAACCCTATCCATATGAAACATCCACATCTTTTGCCGCTGCTGGGCGCCGCGATTGCCGCTGCCACCTGCACTACCGCCGCCCACGCCGTCACACCTGAATGGGGCATCCGCGCCGCCATAGATGTCAACATCCCCGGCAAATGGAGCAACGACGTAGTGTCATACAAAATGTTCCGCCCCGGCGTGGGTGCCACGCTCGGAGGTGTCTCCACACTCTATCTCACACAAGGCTTCTTCATCCAGCCCGGAGTGTCGCTCTTCTACGACTCATACGCCTTCGACGATCTCGTGGTCGGTGATGTGGCTGGCGGCTACACGATGGATAATCCCTCGCTCTACAAACTCGGTCTGCGCATACCGCTGACGGCCGGCTATATGTTTGACTTCTCATCCAAATTCTCAATGTGTGTCTACACCGGTCCTGAATTCAGCTGGGCATTCGCCGGAAAAATAAAATATGGATATCCCGATTTTGACAACGACCCCGATCTGGCCCTCTTCAACGGCTTCGAGCACCGTGTCGACCTCGCCTGGAAATTCGGCATCGGAGTCCCCGTCGGGCCTCTGCTCATCTCAGCCGACTGGGCCATCGGCATGACCAACATCCTCAACACCCCCGACATCAGCTGTCGCGAAAATCGCGTCTCGCTGGCCTTCACCTACAATCTCTAACCCACCTGCAAATCTCTCAACCCCACATTACCGCACATGCCGGAGTCCCGCAAAAAGGACCCCGGCATATTTTTTCAAAAAAAATTAGTACTAAGTATTGCATAGTACTAAAATTATTCCTAACTTTGCAGCGTGGTAAGGAAATAACCTCGCCGCCAAAACAGAAAAAACGCAACGCTTTATCCTATTTTATCCATGAATGAAGAAAACATCCGCACACAGATGCGCAAAGGTATCCTGGAGTTCTGTGTCCTGCTGCTGCTGAGCCGCGAAAGGGCATACCCCTCGGATATCCTCAACCGGCTCAAAGAGGCTCGGCTGATTGTGGTGGAGGGCACACTCTACGCTCTGCTCAACCGCCTGCGAAAAGAGGGTTATCTCACCTACGAATGGGAGGAATCACGCATGGGCCCGCCACGCAAATACTACATGATGACCCCCTCAGGGATGGCACTGCTCGAGGTGATGCGCTCCGAATGGATGCAGATTGCCCAGTCTATAGCATGCTTCCTGCCTGACACGCCGGCCCACATTCTGCCTCCGGCCGACTCCACACCGGAGCCCGCCGCGTCAGCAATATCGATTGAGAAAGAGTAACCCGGATTCCCTACCCCTCAACCCTACAACCGAATTATGAAAAAGATAGTAAACGTCAACATAGGAGGCGTACCCTTCACTCTTGATGAGGACGCCTACCAGCTTCTCTCGCAATACCTCGACACACTCCACGCGCTCTATCACGATGACGACGACGATATGGTGAGCGACATCGAGGCGCGCATCGCCGAGCTGCTGCTCGAGAACGTAGCCGAAGGACGCATCGTCACACTGGCCGACATCCAGCGCGAGATTGCCGTAATCGGCGATCCCCACGACTTCGATGCCGCGGCCGCCGATGAAGAAGAGGCAATCGAGATCGACATCACCCGCGAATCGGGCGCCCAGACAGCCCCGGCCAGCGGCAGCGACCGCCACGCCTCGGCCAATTCAGCCGAAGCCACCTCGGCCACAACCCCTCCCGACTTCAACTGCGATGCCCCCGTGCCCCCGCGCATCGACCACAAGCTATACCGCGACCCGCGCAACAAGATGATTGCCGGCGTATGCTCAGGCATCGCGGCCTACAACCACATGTCGGTCAACACGGTGCGCATCCTCACAGTGGCCGCCTTCTTTCTGACTCTCATCTTCCCGCTCGGGGCCCTCGTGTCGGGCTGGCTTGTGCCCATCATCTACGCATGCTTCTGGATAGCGGTGCCTGAGGCGCAGACCCCCCTGCAGTTTATGGAGCTCTACGGGCGCGAGACCTCGATGGCCGATGTGGCCGAAGCCGTCAACAAGCACTACACGCAGCCCGACGGCCGCCCCGCACCCTCCGAATCAGCCTCCGGCTTCTGGACCAATCTCTCGCGCATCATACTGGCCATAGTCAAAGGCTTCTTCGCATTCCTGGCCATAGTGATCGGGGTGCCGCTCATCATAGCCCTCATCGTGGCCCTGATAGTCTTCATCGTCGTGGCCATAGCCGAACTCTTTGCCGGCACATCAGCCATGCCCATGCTGGCGCAATTCTGGGCCGTCGTGCCTGCCCACGCCAACTTCGGCATCATGCTTATGCTGCTCATAAGCTCGCTCTGCCTGCTGCTCATTCCGGCATGGTTTCTGCTGCGCAGCATATTCAACTGGGAGTCACGCTTCCCCCTCACCCGTGGCAGCCGCATCATCTGGCTCGTGCTCTGGATTATCAGCATCGTGCTCACCTGCATCGGAGTCGCAGCCATAGCATGAGGCCTTAGCCGAAAACTGTTCTACTCATACTGATTTACTATAATTTGTTGGGCACCCGCCCCCCGCCAAGGGGGCGGGCTGTTTTTTCACGCTAATTTTTACGAAATTTACATTGATTATGCTGATGGTTTCAAAAAAATGTTTAAATTTGCAAAACGTCTGACTCATGAGGGTGTCGTCACACCCGTGAGGCCCTTTGGAAGCGGGAGAAGCGCTCCCGCTCCGAAGGGAGATAGACCCGACGGGAGCCGCCACAGTTACCCCCGGCGACTCTCCCGCCTCCCTCTACAAGTAACCTATATCCGACCAAACAAAGAATCAATAACCAACACATATTTCAGCCGAATGAAAAAAATTGCATTATTCCCCGTAGCCGCGCTGCTGTTCTTGGGCGCCTGCTCGGATGATGAAGAACAACGTCCAGTGCCGAACGATCCCGTTCAGACAGTAGCCCCGGTAGCTGATGATGTCACCCTCAACGCCCCGGCGCTGACCGACATCAAGGCCGATGGTTCAAACTTCCGTGCCTCCTATGCCAACAACCAGGAGATCGTGTACTCTCTGGCCAGCCACGCCACCCAGGGGTATATCGCTATTGTGAAACGCATCGAAGGCTCTGCAGCCGATGTAGTGGTGCCCGCTTCTGTAAGCTATAACGGCAATGACTTCAAGGTGTACTGCCTCGACCTCTATGTCGACGGCATCTCCGACAACGTGACCTCGCTCACACTCCCCTCGACTGCAGTGGCCATGGTCAAGAACGACAACTATGTGGCTGCCGACGCAGCTTACCTGCGCGCTCAGTTTGAACGCGGCCACTCGCTCACCAAGATTGAGCTTGAGAACGGATTCCGTGGCTACAGCTCAATCAACGGCGCAGTCTACACCGACAATCTCGAGACTCTCGTAAGCGTGCCCCGCGCTGCTGCAGGCACATTCACTGTGGCCGACGGCACTACCACCATCGACGACCGCGCATTCTACTATTGCCAGTCGCTCGATGTCATCACATTCCCCGCATCTGTAGAGTCTATCGGCTCGGAGGCTGTCACCTTCACCGACAATCTGCTTCTCATCAACTCACTGGCCACCGTGCCCCCCACTTGCCCCGAAGATGCATTCGGCAAGTATGCCCACGATGGTGTGCTGCGTGTGCCGGCCGCTGCCAAAGATGCCTACACTCCCGCCAAGCCTGATGTAGAGGAACCCGTAGTGCCCGCCGAACCCGCCGAGGATGCTTCTGACGAAGAGTGGGACAAATACTACGATGACCTCGACGCCTACACAGCAGCAAAGGCTGAGTACGACGAAATCATGGAGGCCTACAACGCTGTGGCCGGTTGGCTCCCCTTCCACAACATCGAGGGTGTGACTTTCTAATCCGATCCACAATATTCACGGGGTCCTATCCCCATCTGAAAAAATTAATCCGGCCAAGTCTGAAGCTTCAGACTTGGCCGGATATCTTATATCCTAATGGCTGCGATGGTCAAATGAGCACGTCGAGGTACTATTTCTTCACCGCGCAGGCCTTGAAGCCGGCCACACGCGCCAGCACATGCCGCGTAGGCCCGCTGACGCCAAACTCATCGAGCAGGCCCTGCAGGTCGCGTCTGAACTCATCGAGCAATCTGCTGGAGATAATCTTCAGAAAATGCTCAACCACACTCAGCGCTCCACGCAGATTCTGAGCGGGCACCTGCGTACCACCAAGCGCCGGACCACGCCGCATTATCGGAGGCCGGTAGGAATAGAGCACATTGCCATGCGCGCAGATATTGCGCAGCCCGCGTATCACATCAAGATAATTGCTGAACACACTCTCCTGATGCACACCGAAATGACGCGCCACATCGAGCCGCAAGTTAGAGCTGTTGAGCGCGGCATAGAGATTGCACATTGTGCCAAGCGTCATAAACTCAAGTGTCTTCCAGGCCGGAGCAAACTTATCGCGCGGAAAACGCTTGTGATGAAGCTGGATGTCGGCATTCTGACGCCGCAAGGGGGTATATATCACCCGCTCAAACGACTTAGCCTGCGCCGCGCTCACCACATTGCGGTCGGCAAACCATGCCGGAGAATCAGGATAGCGTGTCGACACCTGATAGATAAGAAACGTGCGGAAGGCTGTCTCTATCCTCTCAAGCGGCTTCATGAGCATATGCCGAAGATTGAAATCAAACGCATACAGCAGCAGCGCGTCATGAAACGTCACACCCGGATGAAACTGATGATGACTCGCCCCCATGTCGGGATAACGGGTCTCAAACGGAAACCAGTAGAAACTCATCCTGTACCACCCGATCTCGAGCAGAATCTCGCGGGCACGCTCCGGATCATCCACCTGCATGCCGCGGCGTCTGAGCAGCTCCACCTGCTCCTGCAATGGTTTGGCTTTACGTCCCATACATTAATGCTCTATCTTTCATAATTATCACCCCAAAATTAAAAAAAATCCCGCATCCGGCAAAATGCGGACGCAGAATTTTAAGTATCTCTCAAAAATTAGCTATGCATTATTTTTGAGGATTTTTTGAGTGATTTTCGTCGGCTGAGGAAGGAGCTTAGCGAGCTAAGCGACTGACGAAGACGGCGAAAAGCGCCAAAAAAGACCAAAAAGAATCATAGCTCCATAATTTTTTTAAATATAAACTAATTTTTGAGAGATACTTATTCATTGGATATTTCAGAAGGATGCCTCACAGGGCTATCCCGTCTTTGCGGCTTTACCGCCTCCGGATGGCTGCGGTCAGTCTTCATATTTCAGGAATCTTCCGGCCTTGTCAAATTTAATCTCAACACCGCTCGCCAGGGTGACCTCGATGTTTTTGGCATCCTTCTCAATGCCTACTACCGGCATGCCGTTGTAGTTTTCGTCAAGGAAGTTGCGGATCGGTCGCAGGATAAACCCGGCCGGAACATTACTGTAGGGAGCCACCTCCACATCCTTCCAGTTACCCTTGGCATCAAAGGTCACCTCGGTGCCATCGGTAAGCACCACATCATATTCGCTCACCTTGCCGAAATCCTTCTCTACCTTCACCACACTCACATCAGAGCGGAAGTTCTGTTTCAGCACTGCCTGCGCTCCGGCGGGGAGCACGCTGCCATCGTGTACGAATTTATCTGCATTTGCCGAGAATGCTCCGAATGCGAGCACCAGCATAAGTGTCATCAATATCTTTTTCATAACATCTAAGATTAAGAATTAGAGAATTATTTAGTTAAGCCTTTTTCTTCTATGTCTCACCTCTCTCGCCGCCAATAATATTATGCCGCGGGGCAGTGAGCGAAGAAGCAAAAACCACTGGATAAAATGTTATAGCGAATCTGGATCCTTTATCAAAATAACCGGGCTTTATCCGCCGGATTTCGATAATAAAACATGCCAGAGACCCCAAAAGTTTGCTCTACAACATATTTTTCAGTCAAAACCACCGATTTTTCACCTCGCCCCTATCGCCAATCTATAACCATGGCTGGACTCACATACGCATCCATATCGGCGCGTTCCTACCCTATCTGCCACAGTAGGCATGGCATCCGCATAGGTTTGCTAATCTTAAAATTTATTTATATATTTGCAATTCACGACATAACCCGCCCCTACCCATGCAGACTGACCACACCACATCGCCCCTTGAAGGGGCCCGCGACATAATCGAACACACCGGCGTCAACCTCTTTCTCACCGGAAAGGCAGGCACCGGCAAGACCACCTTCCTGCACTCACTGAGTGAGTCTACGGCCAAGCGGCATGTGGTGCTCGCGCCCACCGGGGTGGCGGCAATAAATGCCGGGGGTGTCACCATCCACTCTTTCTTCCAGCTCAGTTTCGCCCCCTTCCTGCCCGGGCGCGGATACGCCTCTACCGACAACGAGCGCGAACGCTATCAGCGCTTCTCACGCGACAAACTGCGCCTCATCCGCACCCTCGACCTAATCATCATCGATGAGATCTCCATGGTGCGCCCCGATGTGCTCGACGCCATGGATAGCGTGCTGCGACGCCTCCGCAATCCTCTCAAACCCTTCGGCGGGGTCCAGCTGCTGCTTATCGGCGACCTGCGACAGCTCGCACCCGTCGCGCAGGATGATGAATGGCAATATCTCAAGGATTACTACGCATCACCCTACTTCTTCGAGAGCCACGCTCTGAAGGAGGCCGGATTCCTGATGGTGGAGCTCACCAAGGTCTTCCGCCAGAATGACGAGGCATTCATAGATATCCTTAACCGCATACGCGACAACCGGGCCGACCAGGAGACCCTGCAACGCCTCAACCGCCGGGCCAACCAGGCCCTCATCGAGGGTGACGAGAGCCAATACATCCGCCTCACCACCCACAACTACCGCGCCAACTCCATCAATCAGTCGCGTCTTGCCGCCCTGCAGACGCCCCCTCTCACCTTCACAGCCAAGATAAGCGGCGATTTTCCGGAGGGGGCTTACCCGGCCGATGCAGCGTTGACTCTGAAGGAGGGGGCCGAGGTGATGTTTATCAAGAATGACATCTCGGGCAATCACGAGTATTATAATGGCATGCTTGGGCGCATAGTGTCGCTGACGACTGAGTCCGTGGTGGTGCAACCCCGCGACGGTGGCAAAAACATCAAGGTAGGATGCGCCGTGTGGGAAAGGATGAAATACACCCTCACCCCTTCGGGCGAAATCAAAGAGACCCCCGAAGGCACCTTCCAGCAGATTCCTCTCCGACTGGCGTGGGCCATAACCATCCATAAGAGCCAGGGGCTGACCTTCGACAAAGCCATAGTGGATGCCGCCCACAGTTTCGCGCCCGGCCAGACCTATGTGGCTCTCTCCCGCTGTCGTTCGCTCGACGGGCTCGTGCTCGACTCGCCATTGCCGGCATCGGCCATAATGACTGACCAGGCTGTCAGCAACTTCATCAGTCTGCATCCGCGCGTAGAGGGGTCGGATCAGGAACTCGACACTTTCAAGGAGTCTTATTATGCGCAGATGCTCTACGAACTCTTCGACTTCCGTCAGATTGATGACGCCACAGATGCCTGGACACGCGCCACAGCCAGCACACTGAGCCGCGACTTCCCTAAATTTTTAGATGAGGCCAGCCAGATTACACGTACTTTCCATATCGAGGTGACCGATGTCGTGGCCCGTCTCCACTCCGTATTCCGCAAAGGGCTCCCCTATCGGTCAGACCCGGAAGTGGCCGACACTATCAACACCAAGATACGCAACGGCGCAGCCTACTTTGCCAAAAAACTCAAGCCACTTGAGGATATAGTAAAGAGCACTCCGCTCAATATCGATAACCAGCGCCTCAAACGCCGTGTACAGGACACCTCCGTAGCTCTCTGCGAGGCCATAGCGGCAAAGATGCGCCTGCTCGACCACCACACCACCCACGAATTCAACCCCGGCGATTATCTGAAAGCCAAGACAGGGGCCATATTAGCCAGCACCGCATCGCAAGCCTCAGTCACCCACTTCCTCTCAGGGGGGCGCCGTCCGGCAGGCAGCCCCGCAGCAAATTATCAATCGGGCTCAAGCCGCAACGATGTGAAGAATCCTGAATTATATCAGGCACTTGTAGACTGGCGCACACAGGCAGCCGACGGACGCCCCGCCTTCGTAGTCTGCTACAACCGCACCCTTATGGAGATAGCCGCCGCCATGCCCGCCACCATGACCGACCTTCTGGCCATCAACGGCATAGGGAAACGCAAATGCGAAGAATTTGGCGAAGCTATCCTTGAGGTAGTGAGCCGCTTTCGCGACTGAATAAAAAAAATCGGGGGCAACCCCGATTCAATATGATTTTCCCTTGATTAATCCCGATTAATCCCGATTTTCCCCGATAATCCCGATTAATCCCGGTTAATCCCGATTAACCGCGATTTTTCCCGATTAATCGGGATTGGCGCTATTTTGCGGGATTTCTCAGGGAATCTGCAGATATCTGTGCAACTGGGCCGAGAGGCGCCAGCGTGGGTCGGCCAGCACGCGCCCGACAGTGCGGCGCACATTAGCGGCATACTCCCGCTCATCGGCCACGAAGCAAGGCTGCAGATACATCAGCGTGGCGCTCGCCCGCTGGTGCATAGTGAAATACGCCTCAAGCGGCTGCCCCACATCGACGACCTTAATCTCATTGGCTGTGAAATCTGCCAGTTTATCAGCCCCGTGTGCCATGCCGCATTTGGGCGAGAAGGTGATCCAATCCACCCCATGCGGAATTGGATGAGTGCCATTAGTCTCCATAGCCACATACTTCCCGGCCTCATGCAGCACCTCAATCAGTTCGGGAGTAGCCCAAAGAGAGGGCTCGCCGCCGGTGAGCACCACCAGTTTAGCCGGGTTTCCCGCCACACGCGCCAGTATCTCATCCACCGTCATCTCCACACCATCCTCATGGCGCGTATCGCAAAACGGACACTTCAGGTTGCAGCCCGAGAAGCGGACAAAAGTAGCCGCTTCACCCGAATGCCGCCCCTCGCCCTGAAGAGAATAGAATATCTCGTTGATTTTAAATCGCTTTTCAGTAGTCATGATGATTTCTCAAATCCCGATTAACCCCGATTTATCCCGATTAAGCTCGATTAATCCTAATCAGCCGATCAGCCCGGTTAATCGGATATTTACTCGTCGCGCTCGTATATGGCGATATTTCCCTCGCTCTCCTGCACTTCGCAGCGATAGGCATTCTCTACATTATCCACCACCCAGCGCGCTATATTCTCGGCTGTGGGGTTGAAAGGGAGCACATCGTTGAGCACAGCATGATCCAGAAGATCATGCACCTGGCGCTTCACATGCGTGAAATCGGTCACCATGCCATCCGCATTCAGCTCACGGGCTTTGCACTCCACGGTGATAATCCAGTTATGCCCATGCAGGCATGAGCACTTGCTCTCGTATGAGAGGTCGAGGCGATGTGCGGCCGAGACCTCAAGGCGTTTCTTTACAAAATACATAATCTTCTCTAAATCAGAATACTATCCGACGGTTCAATCAGATTCCTATCCGACGACTCAATCAGGATCTTCTCTAACACCGGAATGCTCTTATGACAACTATATCGGAATCATATCTCAATCATGATGCTATTCCGGCGACACAGTTGTCATCAATCCTCATACTGCGTGGGGTCAGCTATGCCGGCGGCGGCCATAGCCTCGCGGCGCTCCACACATGTGCCGCAGCGCCCGCAATGTTTCTCGCCACCCTTGTAGCAGCTATAGGTCAGCCCATAATCCATGCCGAGGTCGCGGCCATGGCAGGCGATGTCGTTCTTGGTGATTGAGGTGTAGGGGGCGAGGATGGTTATGCCATCGTAGGTCCCCTCGCGCATTGCATCCGACATAGCCTCGACAAAGCCCTGACGACAATCAGGATAAATAGCATGGTCACCACCATGGTTGGCGAGCATCACATGCTTCAGTCCGCGGCTCTCGGCCAGGCCGCACGCCACAGCCAGCATTATGCCGTTGCGGAAAGGCACCACAGTGCTCTTCATATTCTCATCGGCATAGTGCCCCTCAGGAATGGCATCAGCCCCTTCGAGCAGCGAGCTCTTGAAATACTGCCCCATGAACTGCAGCGGAATCACGATATGCTCCACACCCAGCGCCTCGCAGTTGCGGCGTGCGCAATCAATCTCGCGGGCGTTATGATTCGACCCATAGTCGAAGGTCACAGCCAGGGCTATGCGGTCGCGGTATTCATACAGCATCGTGGTGGAATCCATTCCCCCCGAAAGCACAAGTATAGAATCTTTCTCCATAATCTGCATTATAAAGATAATAAGGGATCTGCAATATCAGACTTCAATTTTACTTCTTGCCGATCTGCTCGGCAAAAGCAGCCAGCCGACGCGCCTTCACCAGCTCCTGATGCTCGGCATCGCCATGATTGGCGAAGGGGTAGATACTTATGCCGCCACGGGGCATGAAGAGGCCACGAACCTCGATATATTTCGGGTCCATCAAGCGGCAGAGATCCTTCATGATGATATTCACACAATCCTCGTGGAAGTCGCCATGATTGCGGAATGAGAAGAGATAAAGCTTCAGACTTTTGCTCTCTACCATCTTGTGGCGAGGGATGTAGCTGATGTAGATATGCCCGAAGTCAGGCTGCCCGGTCTTCGGACACAGAGTGGTGAACTCCGGACAATCAAATGTCACCACATATTCATTCTCAGGATGCTTGTTGTCGAATGTCTCCAGCATCGAGGGAGCATAATCGGTGGGGTACGACACCCCCTGGTTGCCAAGCAGCGAGAGACCGCTGAGTTCTTCGTTGTCGCGCATATGTTGTATGATAATATTTGACAGTTTTAATTTGTAAAATTACTAAATTCCGGCGATATATCCCACCCCTCGCGGCTGCGGCAACTCTAAATTTTATTAAAATGGGCTCCTGACAGCCACTTTTTAGCCGCATATATTGCTTTTGGATGCTAAATTTATTTTCTTTGCATAAAAATTATCCGTAACACTTCTATCCGTATCCCTTATGCGAACAACAAGAGAAGAGACCATCCGCCAATATGCCGACCAATACCTGCAGGGCAAAAGCGAGGCCCAGCGTCAGGACTTCTATTCCAAACCCGTCGAACGCCAATATGCCAACATCATGGCCTGGAAACGCCGCGCCGAGAAGCGCCGCGAAGCCTCTGAAGAGATGTCCCTTGATGTGGCCGACGTCATCAAACATGCTCGCTCGCTGACATCTCTGATTGACCTGACCGGCAACATGACCCAGGATGAGATGCGCCAGATGCACGAGGCAGTAGATGCCGCCAAGCATGCACTCGACAACTATTACCGCGTGCGCAACACCCGCGAGCTCCAGGCCCTCAAGCGTCAGCAAGAGGAGATTCAGCGCCGCATCGACCAGCTGCGCTACGAAGGTGCCGACGAATAAAACAATATCCAAGATAAAGCGAATCCCTCTGCCGGACACTGAAGTCCGAGCAGAGGGATTCTCTATTTATGAAATGCAGTTCGCCAGTATCACATCCTGACCGGAGTCAGAGAGATACCGAAGTCGCTATTCTGCTTCTTAGCGGTCACACGCTTACTCCTTGGGAGCTACGCGGCGGCTTGCGCGCTTGGGCTTTGCTGCGGGTTCGGCAGCCTGCTCCTCGGCACCGACCAGAGCACCGTCAATCATGATTCGGCCGCAATATTCACACACGATTACCTTCTTGTGCATCTTGATTTCGAGCTGACGCTGTGGCGGAATCTTGTTGAAGCAGCCACCGCAGGCCTTGCGCTGCACTGTCACGATGCCCAGGCCATTGCGGGCGTTGCCACGAATGCGCTTGAAGGCAGCCAATGTATACTCATCGATGTCGCGCTCCAATTCCTTGGCTTTGAGGCGAAGAGTCTCCTCCTCCTGGCGGGTCTCGCTGACGATTTCATTGAGTTCCTGCTTCTTCTCCTCGAGATTCTGGCGGTTGTCGGCCAGGTCGGTTGTGGCTTTGGCAATCTCCTCCTCCTTCTGGTTGATTTTAGCCAGAGCCTCGCGGATATTCTTCTCAGAGAGCTGAATCTCAAGATTCTCAAATTCCTTCTCCTTCTCAAGGAAGGCATATTCGCGGTTGTTGCGCACATTGTCGATCTGGTCATCATAGCGCGCGATCTTGGCACGGCGCTCCTCGATATCCTTCATCTTCTCGCTCACCTGGGCGCGGAGCTCAGTGATTTCATCGGTGTGCTTCTCGATGCGGGTCTGATAGCGCACGATTTCATCCTCGAGATCCTTCACCTCATTGGGAAGTTCACCACGAAGAGTGCGGATACGGTCGATTTCCGAAAGAATCGTCTGAAGCTGATAGAGCGACTTCAGGCGTTCTTCGACGCTGCGTTCTTTTTCGGTTTTCTTTTCAGAAGCCATAATATAGGGAATTTTTGTTTTCTTTGAAGTTGTTTAGATGCTGCATCCTTGCGCCGTGGCAGAGACTGATGGAGTGTGTCCCCGGCCAGCGGCATGAGCTGCGTTCAGTCGATATATGCGATGGGGTTTGATTCAGACTCGGCGAAGTATGTCACGCAGTCGGGCAATGCCTGGCGTATGATGCGCGAGAAGATTCGCTTCGTGCATAGCTCGCTCTCATAATGCCCGATGTCGGCCAGCAGCATCGCATAGCCGTGTGAGGTGAAATCATGATATTTCAGATCACCGGTGAGCAATATGTCGGCACCCGCCTCGCGGGCAGCCTTTATGAGCGACGCACCCGAACCGCCGCATATGGCCACGCGTCGCACCACTATCTGCGGCGACTGGGCCGAGTACTTCAGATGTGCCACATTGAGCGACTCCTTCACACGGCGCAGAAACTCCAGTTTCGGAGCCGGCAGGATATCGCCCACCACTCCGAGTCCGGTGTGGCCGTCATCGCCTACGGGTTGCAGCGGACGCACATTCTTAAGTCCAAGGATATGAGCCAGTTCGTAGCTGACACCTTCGAAAGCCGAATCAAGATTGGTGTGTGAGGCATAGATGGCGATATTGTCGCGTATGGCCTCGGCCACGATGCGCTGGGTCGGGGTGGCGCCCGTGATCTGGCGCAGCCCCGAGAATAGCAGCGGGTGATGGCTCACAATCATGTTGCACTGCCTGCGGCGTGCCTCATTCAGAATCTCTTCGGTGATGTCAAGACACAGCAGCACGGCGCTCACCGGCATCTCCGGATCGCCCACCTGCAGCCCTGTGTTGTCGTACGACTCCTGGAGCGCCGTCGGCGCGAAGTCTTCGATTGCTTTGGCTATATCCTTAACTTTTATCATTTGTCACTCCTTTATGTCGAGACGCAGGTTGAGCTCCTCGAGCTGAGAGTTATCAATCGGCGAGGGTGATTCATTCATCACGTCGCGGCCTGAGTTATTCTTCGGGAATGCGATGACATCGCGGATGGTATCGAGTCCGGCAAGAATCGACACGAAGCGGTCGAAGCCCAGAGCCAGACCTCCGTGAGGGGGCGCACCAAACTTGAAGGCATTCATCAAGAAGCCGAACTGCTCCTGCGCACGCTCCGGAGTGAAGCCGAGAAGCTCAAACATCTCATCCTGCAGCTTGGCATCGTGGATACGTATTGAGCCGCCGCCGAGCTCAGTGCCATTGACGATGATATCGTAGGCTGTGGCACGCACATTGCCGGTGTCGGTGTGCAGCAGCGGTATATCTTCGGGGTTGGGCGATGTGAAGGGGTGATGCATCGCATAGTATCGCTGGGTCTCGTCGTCCCATTCGAAGAGGGGGAAGTCGATCACCCAGAGCGGGGCAAACACATTCTTGTCGCGCAGACCGAGACGGTTGCCCATCTCCAGGCGCAGCTCGCAGAGCTGCTTGCGGGTCTTCATGGTCTCGCCGGTGAGGATGAGCATCAGGTCGCCGGGCTTGGCATCGGCACGCTCGCCCCACTCGCGGAGCTGCTCTTCGGTGTAGAATTTGCCTACCGAGCTCTTTACCGAACCATCCTCCTCAAACTTCACCCAGATCATACCCTTGGCGCCTACCTGCGGACGCTTCACGAAGTCGGTGAGCTGGTCGAGCTGCTTGCGGGTGTAGGATGCACAGCCGGGGGCGCAGATACCCACCACAATCTGTGCGTCGTCGGCCACACTGAAGCCCTTGCCCTGAGCCAGGTCGGTGAGCTCCACAAACTGCATGCCGAAGCGGATGTCGGGTTTATCCGAACCATAGAGACGCATAGCGTCAGCCCAAGTCATGCGCGGGAAGGGCTCGGTGAAGTCAATCTCCTTCACATATTTGAAGATATGCTTCACAAGACCCTCAAACATATCGATTACATCCTCCTGCTCCACGAAGCTCATCTCGCAGTCGATCTGCGTGAACTCCGGCTGACGGTCGGCGCGCAGGTCTTCGTCGCGGAAGCATTTGGCTATCTGGAAGTAACGGTCGTAGCCGCTCACCATCAGCAGCTGTTTGAAGAGCTGAGGCGACTGCGGCAGGGCATAGAATTCGCCCGGATTCATGCGCGAGGGCACCACGAAGTCGCGCGCACCCTCCGGTGTAGACTTCACCAGGATCGGGGTCTCGATCTCAAGGAAGCCCTTCGAGTCGAGATAGCGGCGTATCTCGAAGGCCATCTTGTGGCGGAGCTCAAGATTCTTGCGCACACAGGGGCGGCGCAGGTCGAGATAACGGTATTTCATGCGGAGATCGTCGCCACCATCAGTGTTATCCTCAATGGTGAAGGGGGGGATTTCGGACTTATTCAGAATCTTTATCTCCTTGGCAAAGATCTCGATGTCGCCGGTGGGGAGCTTCGGGTTTTTCGAAGCGCGCTCCTCGACACTACCCTTGATTTCCACCACAAACTCGCGCCCCAGCGAATTGGCCAGGTCACACAGTTCCGGATTCACCTCCTGATTGAAAACTATCTGAGTGATGCCATAGCGGTCGCGCAGGTCGATGAATGTCATGCCACCCATTTTGCGCACACGCTGCACCCAGCCGGCGAGTTTGACATCCCGGCCTACATCGGCGAGCCGCAGTTCGCCGCAGGTTTTGTCTCTAAACATGTGTATATACAGTATCTCTTCTGTGTTTTGATTAATCAAGTGCACTGCCGGAGCCGACGCCATGCCGACACCTCCCATTGCGGCCCGCACACCACACCTGACAGGATGCTTCAGTGGCCGCCGGAGTCGAGGGGCGCCGACCCCTCATGTGTTTAAACATACAAAGTTAGCGAAAATTCCGAAATGCACCAAATTTTTCTTTCCGCCCACCCTCTTTGGGATATAGACCCTGCCCCGCACCCACCTCCCACCTTCGTGCAATCTGCGAAGTGCGAAGGGGAAGCTCTGACCCACTCACCCGGCACCACGCATAATACACGCATAAAAAAGCGGGCCTCCTGTCAGGAGACCCGCCCGGGTGGTGCGCACGAAGGGACTCGAACCCCCACGTCGTAAGACACCAGATCCTAAGTCTGGCGCGGCTACCAATTACGCCACGTGCGCAGTTGCTGATGCAAAGTTAGTGATTTCTTCCCGTTCAGTCAAGTCATGGGGAACTTTTCTTGTATTTTTAAGCAAAAATTTGTATTTTTGCACTGACTTAAGACCCCTACATCATGTCTGACGATTTCCTTAAAAACGATTCCACCGACGAGAAACTCCCTCTCGACCACGATAATACGGCCGATGCCGTCAATCCGGCCATGGCCGACATCACTGAAGCCGCTTCCGAACTCAGCGCCGCCACACAGGCCGAGGAGGAGTCGCTGGCTGCCTCTGCTCCCGCCGATGCCTACCGCATCCCGGGGCAGGACCACCGCACCGTGCTCTCGGGCATGTATCGCGACTGGTATCTGGAATATGCCTCTTACGTGATTCTGGAGCGTGCCGTGCCTCATATCGAGGATGGATTGAAACCAGTGCAGCGCCGCATATTGCATTCGATGCAGACTCTCGACGACGGCCGACTCACTAAGGTGGCCAACATCGTGGGCAACACCATGCAGTATCACCCGCATGGCGATGCCTCTATCGGCGACGCGCTCGTGCAGCTCGGCCAGAAGGACCTGCTGATCGACACCCAGGGTAACTGGGGCAATATCCTCACCGGCGACTCGGCCGCGGCACCTCGATATATCGAGGCGCGTCTCTCGGAATTCGCGCTCGAGACGATGTTCTCGCCGGCCATCACCGAATGGATTCCATCCTACGACGGACGCAAAAAGGAGCCTGTGGCCTTGCCGGCCAAGTTCCCGCTGCTGCTTGCCCAGGGGGTCGAGGGCATAGCGGTGGGTCTGTCGGCCAAGATTCTGCCGCACAACTTCAATGAGATTCTTGATGCGGCGGTCGATTACCTCGAGGGGCGCCCCTTCAGACTCCTCCCCGACTTCCAGACCGGCGGACTGCTCGATGCCTCACGATATAACGATGGTGCCCGCGGAGGCGCCGTCAAGGTGAGAGCCAAAATCGAAAAAATCAATAATAAGACCCTTGCCATCACCGAAGTGCCGTTTGGCAAGACCACCCCGACGCTGATTGCCTCGATTCTGAAGGCGATGGAGAAGGGGAAGATCAAAGTGCGCAAGGTCGACGACAATACCTCGGCCACAGCCGAAGTGCTCGTGCATCTGGCGCCGGGCACATCGTCAGACAAGGCCATCGACGCTCTCTACGCATTCACCGATTGCGAGGTGAGCATCTCGCCATGCTGCTGCGTGATCGTCGACAAGAAGCCCCACTTCCTCACCGTCAGCGACCTGCTGCGCTTCAGTGTCGACCACACGCGGCATCTGCTGCATGAGGAGCTGCGCATCAAACTCGATGAGAACCGCGAGACAATGCTCTTCGCATCGCTCGAAAAGATATTTATCGAGGAGCGCATGTATAAGGACCGCCGGCTCGAGACGGCCCCCGACATGGAGGCGGCCGTAGACCGTATCGACGAACTGATGGAGCCCTTCAAGCCCTCATTCTACCGTCCTCTGACCCGCGACGACATCATGCGACTCTGGGAAATCAAGATGGGGCGCATCCTGAAATTCAATTCCGAAAAGGCCGATGAGCGCATCTCGCGCCTCCAGGCTGAGATTGAGCGCATCGGCTATGATATGGAGCATATCGTGGAGTACACCATCAAGTGGTATCGCCACCTGAAGGAGAAGTATGGCGAGCGCTATCCGCGCCGCACCACGATACGCGGCTTTGACTCTATCGAGGCCACTAAGGTGGCCGAGGCCAACAAGCGCCTCCTCTTCGACCGCGAGGGGAACTTCGTGGGCATCGGTCTGAAGGATGGCGAGTTCCAGTTCAACTGCTCTGACATCGATGATATACTCATTATATACCGCGACGGCACCTATAAGATTATAAAGGTGCAGGACAAGGTGTTTATCGGCAAGAAGGGCACGAAGGTGCGCCACATAGGTCTCTTCAAGAAGGATGACCGCCGCACTGTCTACAATGTCATTTACCGCAACGGCCGACCGGTGCCCGGTCCCAACGGCTACCCTTCGGGTGGATACTACTATAAGAAGCGCTTCGTAATCACGGGCCTTACGCGCGAGAAGGAGTATGATATCACCAAAGGATTGCCCGGTTCGCGCATCGAGTATCTCACCGTCAATCCGAATGGTGAGGCTGAGGTGGTGAAGGTCACTCTCACCGGCGAACCGAATGAGTCTGGCCGCGGTCCGCGCAACCGCGAGCTGATGGTAGACTTTGCCGAACTCGCCCTCAAGGGGAAGGAGTCGCTCGGAAATCTCGTCACCAAATATGCCGTGAAGTCAATCTCGCTCGAGAAGCGCGGCGGTTCTACGCTGGGTGGCCGCGAGGTATGGTTTGACCGCGATGTGCTGCGTCTGAACTATGATGGCCGCGGCGAGAGTCTCGGCGTATTCCAGGGTGACGATCTCGTGCTGGTCATCACACGCGACGGCGAGTTCTACACCACAAGCTATGCCGACTCAAATCATTACGACGACAATATTCTGCGCATCGAGAAGTTCGACCCGCATAAGGTGTGGACAGCGGCTCTCTACGATGCCACACTCGGCAACCCCTATCTGAAACGCTTCTGCTTCGAGCCCTCTGCACGCCCGCAGCGTTATGTGGGCAGCGATGAGCGCTCGCAGTTGCTGCTGCTGACCGACACCCCCTTCCCGCGACTGGAGGTGCGCTTCGGCGGCAACGATGCGGTGCGCCCGGCACTTGAGATTGATGCCGAGGAGTTTATCGCAGCCAAGAGCTTCAAGGCCAAGGGTAAACGCATCACCACTTTCCGCCTGGAGTCGGTGGTGGAGCTTGAGCCCACCCGCTTCCCGGAGCCTCCGGCCGAGCCGCAGGAGGATACTCCGGACTCTTCTGAAGATGAGGCGGAAGAGGCGTCGCAAGGTCTGAATCCGGTGGTGGTGCAGGGTGATCTCTTCGATTTCGACAACACGGGGGGAGCCGATGCCGAACCACAATCATAAGCCGATGCCGATGAAAAAGATTCTCACACTATTCCTCTCTCTGCTATGCATCTCTGTAAGCCTCCGGGCCAATGACCTGGCCGTAGATGCCCCCAGGCGGTCAGCGATTCCTGCAGCTACTGAATTCCGTCCGCGCCCCGTCACCGGCGTCTATGCTCTTGAGATAGGGCGCCGAATGGTGGTGTCGCGTTATCTGGCACCGGTGGAGTATGCCGGCACAGAGTATGCCGTGGCCGGAGCCTGGTGGAAGGCTATGCCCTTCGCTCCAGAGCGCGCCATGATGCAGTTCGACACCCGCATATCGGGAGCCACGACCCTGCTCAATCCCCGCAAGAATACTTCGATGCAGGGGCTGGATGTGGAGTTTGACTGGAATATGCGCGCGTGGTGGCAGCTGCCGCAGGGATTCCGGGTGTCGGTAGGTGGCGGCATGGAGCTCGACGCCGGCGTGCTGGCGCTGCTGAAGAACAGCAATAATCCGGCAAGTGTCAATGTAGCTGCATCGCTCGGCGCAGCTGCCTCGGCGAGCTGGACCCACCGCTTCGGCCGATTGCCGGTGAGGGCTGATATTTATCTTCGCGCTCCGCTGCTCGGAGCTTTCTACATGCCGGGCTACGGCGAGACTTATTATGAGATGCTGGTGGGCAACCACTCGGGGCTTGTGCACTGCGGCTGGCCCGGCAATCACCGCAAACTCGACATGCACCTCACAATCCGCCTCGATTTCGGCCGCACAGCCATGGAGGTGGGTTACCGCTATCACTTTCAGCGCACACAGGCCAACAATCTTGTGCAGCGCACCCTCAGCAACTCTTTCACAATAGGTGTCATTCCGGGGGGCCTGGGCATGAAACGCCGCTCGATACAGATCCGGCCGTAAGCCGTGCGCGCCTCCTCCTTTGCGATTCTATCCCTCACCGGTGTGACTATATACCACCCGGGAGTCCACCCTATTCATCCTACCCTTTATGATGACTCTTTTCAATAACTACATATACCGCCATGCAGCCTCACTGCTGTTTCCAGCTGTGCTCGCGATACTGGCCGTAATCGCCCCGGCCTGTTCTGACGACATATCTTATCCCGACGACCACCTCGGAAACTTCGACGCACTCACAGAGATTATCGACACCCGCTACTGCTTCCTCGAGGAGAAGGGGATCGACTGGAATGAGGTGAGCAAACGCTATCGAGCCCAGATTACAGATGAGACCACCGAATTCGAACTCTTCATGATCTGCGCCGCCATGCTCGACGAATTGAAGGATGGCCACGTCAACCTCACATCGCGCTTCACCACAAGCTACTACCGCAAATGGTGGACCGACTATCCGCAGGATTTCGACCTTCGCACCATTCAGGAGGACTACCTGCACTTCAACTATCTCTCCACTTCGGGCATGATATATTACGTGTTGCCCGAGAATATAGGCTACATATATTATCCGTCGTTCTCTTCAGGCATCTCCGAGCTGGCACTCGACTATGTGCTGGCCCTGCTCAGCGACACCGACTCGCTCATAATCGATATCCGCGACAACGGAGGGGGCCTGCTCACAAATATTGACATACTCGTGGGCCGACTTATCGACCATGAGATTCCGGGTGGATCAATATGCCATAAGACCGGCCCCGGCCATGATGAATTCTCCAAGCCATATCCCTTCACCTACAAGCCGGCCGAATCCTTCCGCATCAGCTATCTCGGCAAACCGGTGGTGCTTCTCACCAACCGCTCCTGCTACAGCGCCGCCAACGCCTTCACCGCTGTGATGAAGAGTCTGCCCAACGTGACAGTCATTGGCGCACGCACCGGAGGCGGAGGCGGACTCCCCTGGACCTCCGAACTCCCCAACGGCTGGAGCGTGCGCTTCTCGGCATCGCCGCTCTACGGACCCGATGGCGAGCCTACCGAATTCGGCATCGACCCCACACCCGGCTTCGAATGCCACTCCCCCGCCGAAGAACTGGCCGAAGGCAAGGATGCTATCCTCGACCGCGCCATGGAGTATCTCAACGCTATCGCTCCACCTCACGACGCCGATGAAGGCGACTGAACGAATCACCATCTCTCCTCAATAGAATTGCCTCAGCGTTGCATTATGTCGCAGCGCTGAGGCAATTAGATTTTCTGACTCACTGTACAGCCGTGGCTACCGCCACATGCTGCTGCCTCAAGCATCACTCGGATGCATATGAGAGCACTGTGGGCGACTCTACATCCACACCATATTCACGCGCAAACTTCAGAATCGCACGCGCCAGTTTCGGCTTCAGTTCATCGGGACAGTAGCGGAAGTAGGCCTCGGCGGCACGCACATGGGCGGCGTCAGGCATCGGATATTCGCGGCGCTCGGGCAGACCGTAGACTGAATCCGGAAGTTCGCGGCGCTCGGCGCTATCTAATACGTCATTCATAATTTTTCTCCTTATTTATAATTTGATACTTTCCGACTCCGGGCAAGCACAGTAATGCCCAGTGCCGGTTTTAAATCATAACACCCGCGGAAGCCACATTGTGAGAGACGCCAACCATTTTTAACACTCCCCCCTCACCGGCATTCTCTTCACACCTCACTTCACACCACTCTGCATTCCGGACGAAACTGCTTGACTTTTTCACGAAGCCTTTTAAATATCTTGGTTCCAAACCCACCGACTGTTAATATTTATAAAATTTTTCCGCCCTCATTTTGAACCATTCATTCTATATTCAATGTTATATAGGATAGACACACGTCGCTGAGCATCTCCGGTAGATGGACACCACTCCTACAGAATATCGTGATGCTTACCACCTTTTTTAACCTTAGACCCGCATACCATGTATGATTCAGATATCATAAGCGGCATCCGCACCGCACTGGCTCCGCTGGGGTGCAACATCACCCTGCGCGTCATATCAAATCCGCTTACACCCTTGGGCCTCTCGATGATAGAATGCGTGGAGGATATCGCCGGTTGCAACAAGCATCTGGCCGTAATACTCGAATCCTCTGAAGTGAAGAATGAAATCCGCATCATGCGTGATTCGCTCCCCACAGGCATCACGTTCCGCTGCGCCCCGACGGGCAATTTCCTGGCTCCATTTCTGCAGGCGCTGCTCAATGCAGCCGGCGAAGGTCTCATTCTCGACGAGGGGCTGCTTAAGGAGGCGGCGGCCATCAGCGGTCCGAAACACCTGCATACATGCGTAGGGGCCCGCAACGCTGCCGGACCAAGAATCGTGCAGATTATCGATGAGATAACCCTCTCGAATCCGATGATCACCAACACCGTGGTCGAGGCCTCGGAACTGATGAAGTGCAGCTGCCTCCACACGGCGAAGGGCAACGCAAGCCATGCCGAACCGATTGTGGCGCTCGACAACCGAGTGATATGCGACGGTTGCGAATCAGCTGCCGACCTTATCCGGATTCTGCAAAGCTGCTGAGTTGAAAGATTCTACCGGAAACATTCACCCGGAAAGATTCTCCTCCGGCTCAATAAAAAATTTACCGCCGCCTGAAGTGTAGGATATCACACTCTCAGACGGCGGCGGTTTTTCATAATAAGGGATTTAAAAAACAGAGGATTAGCCTTTCAGCTTATCAGCGAAATCGCTGAGTTTGTCGGCACCCTTCTCAAGGGCCTCGGCTGCCTGAGTCTTCAGTTTATCGGTGATTCCACCGGCCTGACCTTTGACTTTGTCAACCACATCGCCAACTTTATCCTTGGCCTCATCCATCACATTGCCTCCGATTCCGGAAGCCTTTGCCGACAGCTCTTCAGCCATCTTTTTCGGGTCGATGTCCATAGTATTAAAATTAAGAATTAGAAAATTGATAAGCTCAATCCTATCACGCAGCGCATCAATCGCTATCGGATAGCAATAAGATAACAAGTATTACGACAATTTTGTTTTCATGCATCGAAGCGTTAAATCGAAAAAAAATTCCCGCCAT
>OFFM01000395.1_pt1 | contig 36740 bp, 28 predicted proteins | sample 1521401 | NCBI WGS metagenome assembly OFFM01 (sample SAMEA3504118, study PRJEB24116) | mouse gut metagenome | biome: mouse gut; feature: mouse-associated habitat; material: faeces | place: Denmark | collected 2011
GTCGCGGCCGCAGGCCACCGCGTCGACCGGCACACCGTGTGCCGCGCACTCCTCCATGATGGAGCCGACGCGGTCGGCCGCCACCACCATGGTGATGCGGCAGCCGGGTATGGCCGAGCGCAGCGAGCGCAGCGTATGCACATATACAGGGTCGGCGTCGAGCGGCATCCATTGCTTGGGCACCGCGCCGCCAAAACGGCGGCCGCTGCCGCCGGCGACCACTATGACATGTACCGAGGGCATATCACCAGGCGAAGATGGGATAGCCGGCCATGAGCGAGTTGACCTTGGCGCGCACGGCGGCGATGGTCTTCTCGTCCTCAGGCGATGCCAGCACAGTGTCGATCATCTCCACGATGACGGGCATGAGGTCGGTCTTGGCGCCGCGGGTGGTGATGGCGGGAGTGCCCAGGCGGATACCCGAGGTCTGGAAGGGCGAGCGGGAGTCGAAGGGCACCATATTCTTGTTGGCGGTGATGTCGGCATCGACGAGCACCTTCTCGGCCAGCTTGCCGGTGAGCTCCGGGAATTTTGTGCGGAGATCGACCAGTATGCAGTGGTTGTCGGTACCGCCCGATACCACCTTGTAGCCGGCGTCGGTGAGCGCGCGGGCCATGGCGGCGGCATTGTCGCGCACCTGTGTCTGGTATGCCTTGAATGCCGGGTCGAGCGCCTCGCCGAAAGCCACAGCCTTGCCGGCGATGACATGCTCCAGCGGGCCGCCCTGCACGCCGGGGAATACGGCCGAGTCGAGCAGCGAGCTCATCATGCGCACGACACCCTTCGGGGTGGTCTTGCCCCAGGGATTCTCAAAGTCCTTGCCCATGAGGATGATGCCGCCGCGGGGGCCGCGGAGAGTCTTGTGGGTGGTGGAGGTGACGATATGGGCGTGAGGCAGAGGGTTGTCGAGCAGGCCGGCGGCTATGAGACCGGCGGGGTGAGCCATGTCGACCATGAAAATGGCGCCCACCTCGTCGGCAATCTTGCGCATACGGGCATAGTCCCACTCACGCGAGTATGCGCTGGCACCGCCGACGATGAGTTTGGGCTTGACGCGCAGGGCGGTCTCCTCCATCTTGTCGTAGTCGACCAGGCCGGTCTCGGGGTCGACATTGTACTCAACGGCATTGAATACCAGGCCCGAGAAATTGACAGGGCTGCCATGAGATAGGTGACCGCCATGGGCGAGGTTGAGGCCCATGAAAGTGTCGCCCGGCTTCATGCAGGCCATAAAGACGGCCATATTTGCCTGTGCGCCCGAGTGAGGCTGTACATTGACATACTCGGCGCCGAAGAGCCGCTTCAGACGGTCGCGGGCAGCGTCTTCCACCAGGTCGACCACGCCGCAGCCGCCATAGTAGCGGTGGCCGGGATAGCCCTCGGCGTACTTGTTGGTCAGACAGGAGCCCATGGCGGCCATGACGGCGTCGGACACGAAGTTTTCCGATGCTATCAGTTCGATACCCTTGAGCTGGCGCTGATGCTCGCGCTCGATGAGATTGAAGATTTCAGTATCCTTCATACTACTTATTTGGATGATTTCTTTTTCATAACACTGAAGCCGAAGCGCCCCAGATGGCGCCCCAGCTCGTAATAATGGCCGTGGGAATATGCCAGCAGCCCGGCCCGGGCCAGGTCAAACCGGCCGGTCTCGGGGTCGAGATACTGCGTGTCGGCCAGCACGGCCACCACATCGGCCAGCATCATGTGATGGGTGCCCAGCGGGACTATCTCCCGCAGGCGACACTCGATGCTGAGCGGCGACTCGGCCACCGACGGGCAGCCGACAGCCACTCCCGGCTCGGGGGTGAGGCGCGTCTCGGCCCACTTGTCGTAGTCGCGGCCCGAGCGCACGCCACACCAGTCGGTGGCGCGGGCCATGGCCGCGGTGGTGAGGTTTACGGTAAACTCGCCCGACTCCTTGATGAGGTCGTATGAAAAGCGCTCGGGCCTCACCGATATATAGAGCATGGCCGGGTCGGTACATACCGTGCCTGTCCATGCCACGGTGAGCAGGTTGGAGCGTCCGGCATGGGCGCAACTTACCAGCACCGCCGGCAGCGGATTGAGCATCGTACCCGGTTTCCAGCGCTCTTTCACGTCGCGGTCACTTTATGCGTGCATCGGCGCCGCACACGCTGTGATTGCAGTAGCGGCAGCGGATTACCACCGGGTCGCGCTCCACCACATCAAAGCGGGTGCGCATGGGCTCATGATTGGTGATGCACTTGGGATTGTCGCATCTTACGATACCCTCCACCACATCGGGCAGTCTCACGGGTCGCTTCTCCACCACCTCGTAGTCGCGGATGATATTGAGCACGGCGTTGGGGGCTATGAGGGCGATGCGGTTGAGTGTGTCGGCGTCGTACTCCACATCGGCCACCTTGATGATGCCTTTTGTGCCGAGCTTGGCGCTCTGCAGGCGGCACCCGATGGTTACGGCGGTGGTGGCGCTCTCCAGACCGAGGATTTTCACCACGGCAAATACTGCTTCCGACGGGATATGGTCGATGACGGTGCCGTTGCGCAGGGCGGCGACGGCGAGTTCGGTTTTCGGGCTGGTCATTTTTCTACGTTTAGAGGGTCGATACCGAGCGCGCGGGTGATGATGGCCTGGCGGGCATAGAGGCCGTTGCGGGCCTGCTCGAAATAGTAAGCCTTGGGATTGTCGTCGACATCGACATCAATCTCATTGACGCGCGGCAGCGGATGCAGCACGCGGCAATTGGGCTTGGAGACATCGAGCATGGCATTGTGGAGAGTATAGCGGTCTTTCACGCGCTCATACTCCATGGGGTCGGTAAAGCGCTCGCGCTGCACGCGTGTCATGTATATGATATCGCTGTCGGCGATGATTTCGGGCGAGAAGTCTGTAGTCTTGGTAAAGGGGATGCCCTCGCGGCGGCAAAACTCCTCATACTCGGCAGGCATGGCCAGCTCGGGAGCGGCCACGAAATTGAAGCGCGGGCGGAAGTACTTTAGCGCCATGAGCAGCGAGTGCACAGTGCGTCCATACTTGAGGTCGCCCACCATTGTGACGGTAAGGTCGGTAATGCGGCCCTGAGTCTTGTAGATGGAGTAGAGGTCGAGCATGGTCTGCGACGGATGCTGGTTGGCACCGTCGCCGGCGTTGATCACGGGCACATCGGTCACCTCGGTGGCATATCGGGCGGCACCTTCGAGATAATGGCGCATCACGATGAGGTCGGCGTAGTTGGATACCATCTTGATGGTGTCCTTGAGGGTCTCTCCCTTGCTCGACGATGAGGTGCCGGGATCGGAGAAGCCTATCACACGGCCGCCGAGGCGGTTGACGGCGGTTTCAAAACTCAGGCGAGTGCGCGTCGAGGGCTCGAAGAAGAGCGTCGCCACCACTTTCCCGTCGAGCATACGGCTGTTGGGATGCTCCTCGAAATAGCGGGCCCGCTCAAGCAAACCCAGTATCTGCTCCTTGTCGATGTCGGCAATGGAGACGAGGCTGTTGGGGTTCATAGTAGATACACTGTGTTTGGTTGGAGCAAAGGTAAGTATTTTTTCCGTAAGAAAAAAGAAGGGATACACGGCCGTGTATCCCTTCCTGTGTTAATCGTCGGGCGGTCAGCGGCCGCCGCCGGCTATGAGCGCGGCCAGGTCGGCATTGAAGGCGTCGGCAGCCTTGAGCTGCTCCAGGCTGATGTGCATACGGTAGCGCCAGTAGTTGCGCGGGTTGGCGGGCACATTGATCACCTCGTCGACGGGATTGTCGCGGCGCATCTCGCCGCTCATCGAGAGCCAGTCGGCCAGCGGGATGATACACAGCATCGAGGGCGACTTGACCTGCAGGTCGAGTATCTCGCGGCAAATCCACGGCTCGGCATAGGCGGGCACCTCGCCGCCGTGATGGAGCACATTGTGGTAGAAGTCGGCGGTGACGCTGCGGTCCTCCTCCCACCACAGGCGTATGCCTCCCATGTCGTGGGTCGATGTGGTGCATACACTGTAGTAAGGATACTGCCACGTGTTGCCAAACTTGCACTGCGGGTCTTTGGGCATACGCTGTATCTCCAGGGTAAGTATCTCCAGGTTGCCCAGCACGGCCGGTACGCAGCCGGGTATCATGCCGAGATCTTCGGCGCAGGTGAGCATGTCGGTGGCATCGATGAGCGGGGGCAGCTTCCACATGGCCTTGCCGTACCAGAATTCGTTGTGGCGACGGTAGTAGAAGTCGTTGTAGAGGCGGTCGAAGCACCATTTCTCGTAGTCGCTGAGCACGCGGTATGCATAGCTGTGCTGCGCCGAGATGCGGGGGTGATACTTGCCCTTCTCATACGGGTCTTCGATAAAGAGCACCTGGTCTATGAGGCCGATGAGGCCGTCGCAGAGACGGGTATTGCGCTCGTCACGGTCGAGAGCGGCGAAGTGGTCGGCCACGGCGCGCTGTGTGGCGAAATTGTCCTTGAGCTTGTATCGGCCGCCGCCCACGCTGTACATGTACTCCTTGGCATCTTCGGCATACGGCCCGAAGAAGTCGCCCAGCATCCACTCCATGATGTAGGGCGTGGTCTGCAGGTCGACGTCGAGCCAAAAGTCGTAATTGTACCGCAGCTCGTCGACAGTGAAGGGCAGCGCGGGATTTAACACGCCCAGCAGCCCGTGGAGCGCATCCATCGGTATCTGCCATATGCGGAAAAATCCGAGGATGTGGTCTACACGGTAGCAGTCGAAGTACTCGGCCATCTTGCGGAAGCGGGCTTTCCACCAGGCAAAGCCGTCGCGGGCCATTTCCTCCCAGTTGTAGGTCGGGAAGCCCCAGTTCTGGCCGAGCACCGAGAAATCGTCGGGTGGAGCGCCGGCCTGGCTGTCCATGTTGAAGAGGCGGGTGTCTGTCCAGGCGTCGACGCTCTCGCGGCCGATGCCGATGGGCACATCGCCCTTGAAGGCCACTCCGGCCGCTCCGGCATACTCATGCACATGCCGCATCTGACGGTCGAGATGATACTGCAGATAGCATACAAAGTCGATATCGGCCGTATGGTCGGCTACTATCTTGTCGAGCTTTGCGGCCGAGTACACGGCATACTCGCCCCAGCGGGAGAAGTCGGCCGTGCCGTGGATGTCGCGCAGCACGCAGAAAGCGGCATAGGGCAGCAGCCACGTGCGGTTGCGGTCGACAAAGTCTTTGTAGTCGCGGGAGGCGAGAGTGCGCGCGCCCTCCTGTGCAAAAATCTCGCGGAAGTACTCGTACTTGGCGGCATTCACGCGCTCGTAGTCGACAGCAGGCAGGGCATTGAGCTCGGCACGGAGACTCTCGTAATACTCGCGGCGGCTCTTGTCGGCGAGCACACCCAGCTCCTCAAGACGCAGGTACATCGGGTGGAGGGCAAAGCACGAATTGGCGCGGTACGGATACGAGTCAATCCATGTGCCGGTGACGTTTGTATCGTTGATGGGCAGTATCTGGAGGAAATTCTGGCCGGTGGCCTTGCACCAGTCGACCATCTTCTTGAGGTCGTAGAAGTCGCCTACGCCGAAGTCTTCGTCGGAGCGCAGCGAGAATACGGGTATGGCCGTGCCGGCTCCGCGCCAGGGTGCCAGTGGATTGACAAAGCGCATCCCGGCCAGCACGGTGGCATGGCCCGCGGCGGGGTCAATGCCGAGAGTGCGGTTGGAGCCGCCCTCCCACGCCACCACCTCGCCCTTTGCGTCGATGATGACAAACTTATATTCAGTGGACGCGCCCAGGCCCGCGGCGGGTACCGATGCGCTCCACTGCGGGAAGTCGGCATCGCTCATCGGCACAGCCTTGGCGGGGTCCCACGCGCCGAGCGACTCGGCCGAGCCACACAGGGCCAGGCGACAGTCGGGGGCCACCATAGGGGCGGCCACGCGCAGCGTGATGTAGTCCTTGCGCATCGACGGAGCATTGGACGGCATCGGACGGCGGCATATGCAGCCCGTAAACGCAGCCGAGTAGTAAGGCTTGTCCCAGGGCTGATCCTGCCAGCGGTCGTACACGTCGACAGGGCCGGCGCTGCGGCCGCAGTCGAGGCGGTGGGGCTTGCCCCACTCCTGCTTCCAGGTGCCCGACTCGGGACGTACCTCATAGCGGTACTCGACCGCCGGGCCCGTGACCTCGACCGAGAGAGTCCAGTGCTCTGAGCCGTCGATGGCCATCACCGCGCCCTCAGGGGCAAACGGCCCGCAGATGTAGACCGATTCACCCCAGTTGGTACGGTAGTTTATGTGAAAAGTAACTTTCATGGATTTTAGGGTATGATAAGTAAGTATTGTCTGAAATATGTCAGCCGCACTTTGAAGTGCCGCAGGAGGTGCATATGAGGCAACCCTCCTGATATATGAGCGTTTCCTGGCCGCAGTTGGGGCAGCGCTGTCCGCTGGCCTTGGTGCCGTTGGGCAGATATTTCTTCAGGGCGCGCTCCACACCGTTTTTCCAGGTATTTATAGATTGCGAGTCGAGCTCCAGGCCGCTCACGAGCTTGAGCACCTGGTCGATGGGCATGCCATACCGCAGCACGCCGGAGATGAGTTTGGCATAGTTCCAGTATTCGGGGTTGAATTTATCGCTCAGCCCCTCGATGGTGGTCTTGTATCCACGCTTGTTGACAAACTGGAAGTCGTAGCGCTTGTTGCCGGCTGCGTCGAGAGCCTTGATAATCTTGCCGTGGGTGACAGACTTGGGGCAGAATATGCCGTCTTCGTCGTCGCTGAGACCGGTGAAAATCTCGTATGGCTTGCCGTCGACAAGCCCCACGAAGGCAATCCACTTCTCCTTGTTGTTTTGGAAGCGCACCACGTCGGCCTCCAGCTCGATGGGGCGCTTGGCGACATGAGGCTCGGGGAAGCCGGCCGATGCCTGGGCGGGCGCGGCCTTTTTCTTCTTCTCCTCCATGGCGAGCAGCACACCCGAGCGCGAGCCGTCGCGATATACGGTGCAGCCCTTGCAGCCCGAGCGCCATGCCTCCATATAGAGGCGGGCGACTACATCCTCGGTGACGTCGGAGGGCAGGTTGATGGTGACCGATATCGAGTGGTCGACCCATCGCTGGATGCGGCCCTGCATGTGTACCTTCTCGAGCCAGTCGATTTCGTTGGCGGTGGCGCCGGCGTAGGGCGACATGGCGACCAGGGCGTCGAGCTCCTCCTGGGTATAGTTCTGCTTCACCTCGTGGCCGGCGGTACGCATCCAGTCGATAAATTTGGGATGGTATACGATAAACTCCTCAAAGGCATCGCCGGTCTCGTCGACATAGTCGATGCGCACGTCGGGGTCGCCTGGATTTACCTTGCGGCGGCGCTTGTACACCGGCATGAATACCGGCTCGATACCCGACGATGTACGGGTCATCAGCGAGGTCGTGCCTGTGGGGGCGATGGTAAGACAAGCGATATTGCGGCGGCCGTGGCGCAGCATGGCCTCGTAGAGGCCCGGGTCGGCGGCGGCGAGGCGCTGCATGAAGGGATTGGCCTTCTCGCGCTCGGAGTCGTATACGTCAAACGCGCCGCGGGTGCGGGCCAGGTCGACCGACGAGCGGTAGGCCGCCAGCGCCAGCTCGCGGTGTACGCTTTCAGAGAAGTCGGTGGCTTCGGGGGTACCGTAGCGCAGGCCCATGGCGGCAATCATGTCGCCCTCGGCAGTGGTGCCCACGCCTGTACGGCGGCCCTGAGCGGTCTTGGCCTTGATCTTGAGCCAGAGATTGCGCTCGGTGCTCTTTACCTCCTCGGTCTCGGGGTCGGAGTCAATCTTGGCCAGGATGGCGTCGATTTTTTCCATCTCCAGGTCGATGATGTCGTCCATGATGCGCTGGGCCTTTGCCACATGGGCGCGGAAAAGCTCAAAGTCAAACTCGGCCTCGGGGGTAAACGGATTTTTGACGTAGCTGTACAGGTTGATGGCCAGCAGACGGCAGCTGTCGTAAGGGCAGAGAGGTATCTCACCGCAGGGGTTGGTCGAGATGGTGCGGAAGCCCAGGTCGGCATAGCAGTCGGGCAGCGACTCGCGGGTGATGGTGTCCCAGAAGAGCACACCCGGCTCGGCCGAGCGCCACGCATTGTGGATAATCTTGCTCCAGAGAGCCGCGGCATCTACCTCCTTTGTGACTACGGGAGAGTCGGAGTCGACGGGGTACTTCTGTGTATATACGGTGCCGTCGGCGGCAGCCTGCATGAAAGCGTCGTCGATGCGCACCGACACGTTGGCACCGGTGACCTTACCCTCGGTCATCTTGGCGTCGATAAAGGCCTCGGCCTCGGGGTGCTTTACAGACACGGTGAGCATGAGCGCTCCGCGGCGGCCATCCTGGGCCACCTCGCGGGTAGAGTTGGAGTAGCGCTCCATGAAGGGTACGATGCCGGTGGAGGTAAGGGCGGAGTTTTTGACCGGCATACCTTTGGGCCGGATATGCGACAGGTCGTGACCCACGCCGCCGCGGCGCTTCATCAGCTGTACCTGCTCCTCGTCGATGCGGAGCACGCCGCCGTAGGAGTCGGGGCCGCCGTCGAGACCTATCACAAAGCAGTTGCTCAGCGAGCCTACCTGGAAATTGTTGCCGATGCCTGTCATGGGGCTGCCCTGGGGCACGATGTAGCGGAAATCGCGCATGAGCTCAAATACCTCGTCGTGGGTCATCGGCTCGGGATACTTCTGCTCAATGCGTACAATCTCAGAGGCCAGGCGATGGTGCATATCGTCGGGCGTGAGCTCGTATATATTGCCTTGTGAGTCTTTGAGGGCATACTTGTTTGCCCATACCTTGGCGGCGAGCTCGTCGCCACCGAAGTATTTTACCGAGGCTTCGTATGCTTCCTCGAAGCTGTATGTCTTATGGTCCATTTGGAAGATATAGGGTGATAGGTTTATTTTCTGCGGTGTGATGATTGCTTGATGAGGCCGTGGCGATATGCGTAGAGCAGCTCGGTGAGCTCGTCGATCTGGCCTTGCAGTTCTGTACCTTTGTCAGTATCGCGCACTCTCATGCGGTGGCTGCTCAGCTCTACGATCTCGGTGGTGCTCACGATGTCGGTGCCGTTGCGTATGGCTTCGGCCGTCGAAGTGAAAGGCTCGTGCTTGACGAGTTGAAATCCCCGGCTGTGGTAGACGAGAGTATATCCGGCCGAGCCGGTGGTCTGGTGGTAGGCCTTGCTGAATCCTCCGTCGATTACCATCAGCGAGCCTTCGGCGCGGATGGGCGTCTCGCCTTTGCCGAGGCGCACGGGCACGTGGCCGTTGATGATATGGCGGTGGGCACCGGTGACGCCAAACTCATCCATGATCATAGCGCATACGGCAGGGTCGTTGCGAAGCTCATAGTAGTGTCCCTTGCCCTCCTTGTGGGTATCCTTATCGGCTATGAAGTAGCGCTCAAAGGTGGTCATGAGCGGCTTGTCGAAAAGAGGTGAGTCGGGTCCGCACCACAGGTACCAGTAGAAATCCACCGCATAGGTGCGCCGCTCAATGGGAGCATCGGCGTCAAACGCATCGCGCATCACGCCGGCGACGGCTTCCATGAGCCTACGGCCGCTCACCTTCTCGCCGCCTACCTCTACCCTGCGCAGAGAGCCGTCGGCCTCGAGGGGCATGGAGGCGTGGAAGAGAAGATTGGCATTGTATATGCCGTACATGCTGCCGTGCTTGAGCAGGCAGCGGATATGGCGGTCGAGTTTGTCGCTTACGCGGAACGAATGGTGCAGCTTGGCCACCAGCTCGCTCTCCTCGGGTGTGAGGGCGTTGGGCGTGACAGGCGATACGGTGGGCAGGTGGCTGTCGAGCATGGGGTATGTCTTGCCGTCGAGCTGCACGGTACCTGCCGAGAAATCGATGGCGCCGAGCAGCTTGCGGGCTGCCAGGCCCCAGGCGGGATAGCGGTCGATGAGCGCGGCCTCGAGCTTAAACTGTATGATGCTGATGGCCTTGTGCATACGCGCTATCAGACGGCGGGTCTTCTCGGAGAGAGGCGAGTCGGCGTCGAGCCGCGGCATAAACTCCTCGCAGGGGTCGTCGGCGTATATCTCCATGGCAAAAGTCGCCAGCGGCAGCAGGTTGATGCCGTATCCGTCTTCAAGAGTGGCGAGGTTGCCGTACCGCAGCGACACGCGCAGCACATTGGCGATGCAGGCGTCGTTGCCGGCGGCTGCGCCCATCCACAGGGCGTCGTGGTTGCCCCACTGTATGTCGAAGTCGCCGTAGCTCATGAGCATATCCATGATATGGTGTGCGCCGGGGCCGCGGTCGTAGACATCGCCGAGGATGTGGAGGCGGTCGATGCTCAGCTTCTGTATCACGTGGCACATGGAGGCGATGCACGCCTTGGCCTGGCCCGTGGTGATGATGGTCTTGACAATCTGTCGGAAGTATGCCTGCTTGTTGTCGTCGGAGGTCGACTCCTGGAGCATCTCCTCGATGATGTATGCAAAGGATGGCGGCAGAGCCTTGCGCACCTTGGAGCGGGTATATTTGGAGCCAACGCTGCGCAGTGTGCGCACCAGCCGGTGCAGAGTGAGTGTATAGAAATCGTCGAGCGACTCTTCAGAGGGCAACTCGGCGGTAATCAGCTCCAGCTTCTGCTCGGGATAATAGATGAGCGAGCACAGCTGGCGTATGTCGGCCGTGGACAGCTCCGTGCCAAACAGCTCGGTGACCTTGCGGCGGATATTGCCCGATGCGTTGCGTATGATATGGCCGAAGGCATCGCTCTCGCCGTGGAGGTCGGCCACGAAGTGCTCCGTACCCTTGGGGAGATTCATTATCGCCTCAAGATTGATAATCTCTGATGCGGCCGCTCTCACATCGGGAAACGACTGCGAGAGCAGCTCGAGCACGCGGCGGTCTTCCTCGACACGCGCAGGAGTGAGTGTGGACTGATTGTTCATCGGGGCAAATTTAAAGAATTTTCCGTGAGCGGGCAAATATTTCGCCGACTCAAAAATGACAAAAGATTTTGCAACATCGGTGCCGGATTTTTTGTTAATTTTGCAGATAAAAACGCACAATATGAAACGCTGGATAATAGTCCTGCTCATAATCACGGCCGTGCTGGCCGTGGCAGGCATCACCATACTCTCGGCGCGTTTTGACGCCGAGGTCGCCGTCAGGGTAAACATACCCCGCGGCGCGACAAAGGCCGGAGTGCGCGACAGTATGCACTCGGCGCTGGGCAGCAGCTATGGCGAGCTGGTCTACCGCCTGTGGGACATCACCGCCGGCGACCTGGTCAAGAGCCACGGCTCGTACCTGGTGGAGCCGGGCACAAGCGCCGTCGCCGCCGCACACCGTATCGGCAAGGGGTATCAGACACCTGTAAGGGTCACCCTCAACAACATGCGCACCCTCGACGATTTCACACGCCGCCTCGGAGCCAAAATCGAGGCAACCCCGGCCGAAATCAAGCGGGCGCTCACACAGAAGCTCGACGCCGACCCCCGCTTCAGCAGGCCCGAGCAATTTGCCGCGGCTATCTTGCCCGATACATATGAATTTTACTGGACTGAGTCGCCCGACAAGGTGGTAGACCGCCTCGTCGACGAGCATGATTCATTCTGGAACAAAGACCGCCTGGCCAAGGCGGCCGACCTCGGGCTGACCCCCGTGCAGGTAGCCACCATCGCATCCATCGTCGAGGAAGAGTCTAACAAGCGCGACGAGCACCCGGCAATCGCCCGCCTGTATATGAACCGACTTGACCGCGGCATGAAGCTACAGGCCGACCCCACGGTGAAGTTTGCCGTCGGTGACTTCAAGCTGCGCCGCATCACCGGCAAGCACCTCAAGGTGCAGTCGCCATATAATACTTATAAAAATACAGGACTGCCCCCCGGCCCGATACGCATACCCAAGCGCGCGACCATCGACGCCGTGCTCAACGCTCCCGACCACAATTATATCTATATGTGTGCCAAGGAAGACTTCTCGGGACGCCACAACTTTGCCGCCGACTACTCCACCCACAAACGCAACGCCGCCCGATACCAGGCCAAGCTCAACAAGCGTGGCATACGATGACCCAATTTTTGCGACGCGGGGCTTGTTTATCTGAAATAATTAGTATATTTGCATCGCAAAACCAATAATAATTACCCTAAACAACATCCCTAATCATGGCATACGTAATCACCGACGCCTGCGTGGCTTGCGGCACCTGCCTGCCCGAGTGCCCCGTAGAGGCTATCTCCGAGGGCGAGATCTACGTGATCGATCCCGACACCTGCATCGAATGCGGCTCCTGCGCTGCTGTCTGCCCCAACGATGCTATCCTGCCCCCGGCATAACGTAACATCAAAACAGACAACATCAAGGCATAGCCCGCCCGCGCGGCGGGCTATGCTTTTTTTATTCATCATACTTATGAGGAGCGGAAATTTTCTGCGGCAGGTGGCGGCATACTACTTCAGACAGTCGGGCGGCGACCCGGCCGGCCTCACCTTTGTGACTCCCAACCGGCGCTCGGCGCTCTTTCTGAAGCGATACTTCCAGGAGCTGGTAAGCGCCGACGCGGCTTTCATGCCGCGGTTTGTCGCTCTGCCGGCGTGGGTGGCGCGCCAGGCTCCGCGCACTGTGCCCGACCGCTGGGAGGCGCTGTTTCTGCTGTACGGCGCCTATCGCCGTGTGCTGGCCCGCCACGGGCAGGAAGACCGCGCCACCGACTTCGACCGTTTTATATTCTGGGGCGACATCATCATATCAGATTTCGACGATATCGACCGCTCGCTGTGTGATGCCTCGGCCATCTATACCAACCTGCGGCGTCTGCGCTCGATACGCGCCGACTATCTCACCGACGAGCAGAAGGAAATCATACGGCTGCTGTGGGGCGATACGCCCATGACGGGCGATATCGACCGATTTTGGTTTCACACTTCGCCCGGCGACGAAGGCGACGGCATGGCCGCCCGTTTTGTGTCGCTGTGGCAGATATTGGGCGACCTGTATGCCGAGTACCGCTCCACGCTCGATGCCGCCGGATATGCCACGGCCGGTATGCAGAGCCGCCTTGCGGCCGAGGCAGTGGCGGCGCGACAGCTCGACGAGATTGCCGCAGGACCGCGATATGTATTTGTGGGGCTGAGCGAGATATATCCGGCCGAGAAGAAGATACTCGACCGCTATGCGCTGGCCGGGGCCGCCGACTTTGTATGGGACACGGAGGCTTGTGAGATATATGCCGGTGAGAGCGCTCCGCGCGGCGTGGGCACTGTGGCGCGGCTCGCACGCCACTATCCCGCGCCCGACGGATTTGTGCAGCCCGCGCCGCCGGCTGAGCGGATGATTGACATCGTGGGCGTGCCATCGTCGATAGCGCAGGCCAAGCAGGCCGCCGATACCATCGCCGGCCTCGCCGCCCAAGGCTCGCTCGACCCCGACAATGCCATCAACACGGCTGTAGTGCTCCCCGACCCGGCCATGCTCACGCCGCTGATGCTGGCGCTGCCCGAGCGGCTGCGCTCGCTCAATATCACCATGGCTGTCCCCTACTCGCAGACTACCTTTGCCACCCTGCTGCGGGCCGTGGTGTCGATGCAGAGCCGTCTGCGGCGCCGCCGCGGCGAGTGGACTTTTTTCTACGCCGATGTGCTCGACATACTGGCGCATCCACACATACGCCTCATAGCGCCCGACGAGGCCGAGCGGCTGCGTACCCGCATACGCCGCGACTCGCTGTACAATATCGCCTCGGCCGAGATTGCGGCCGTGGCTCCGTCGCTCTCATTTATTTTTGAGCCTGCGGCCGACCCCGACAGCACCGAGGCGGTCTACGGCTATCTGCGCGGACTGCTGCGCGGACTCGATGCGGCGCTGCGCGCGCGGGTAAGTCAGCAGGCCGCGGCCACATCGCCCGAGCTGATGACACTGGAGTCGCTTACGCGCCGCCTCGAGAGTATGCGCGAGATGATGCACAGATACGATATCGAGCCGGGACAGACGACCATCTTCTCCATATTTGAGCGCCTGCTCGCATCGGATGTGCTCACCCTCACCGGTACCCCGCTGATGGGATTGCAGATAATGGGCACGCTGGAGACCCGCGCCCTCGACTTTGACAATATCATATTTCTGTCGCTCAACGAGCGTGTGTTCCCGCGACGGGATACGGTCAAGACCATGATACCTAATGCCCTGCGTGTAGGATACGGTCTGCCGCCGATTGACCGCGAGGAAGCGGCCATGAACTACTACTTCTACCGCGCCATCAGCCGCGCCACATACACCCAGCTGCTCTACGACTCCCGCCCGGCCGCCCGCGGCGGCGGTGAGATATCGCGCTACATATCGCAGATAATGTATGGCCCGCTGAGCCATACACCCGGTGTGAAAGTGAGCCACCGCACTGTCGATATGTCGGGAGTGCGGCCCGGACGGCGGGTGGTGAGCGTGGCCAAGAGCGGCCGGGTAATCAGCGAGCTCGACCGCTACCGCCTGGCCGACGGTGGCCGCAATATATCGGCCTCGGCGCTGAAAGAATACATGCGTTGCCCGCTCGGTTTCTATCTGAAATATGTCAAGGGCTATCGTGCCGAAGATGAGCTGACCGACTATCTCGGCGCGGCCGATATGGGCAACATCTTCCACAAGACCATGGAGCTGCTGTATGGCCCTTACGCCGGGCGCACCGTCACCGCTGCCGACATATCGGCGATGCTCAGCGGCGATGTGATACGCTCGCAGATGCTCCAGGCGTATTACGACGCGCGGCCCGGGCGCCGCGGCACTCCCTACGAGAAACTCGATGCCGAGGCGATGCTTGTACTGTCGCAGATTGAGGTGCAGATACGCATGATGCTTGAGGCGGAGAGGGAGCTTTACCCGCCCTTTGTATTTGTCGCGGCTGAGAAGGGTGAGGCCGAGACTGTGGCGCAATGGCAGGTGACCCCCGGCCTGAAAGTGAATTTCCGCATGAATATCGACCGCATCGACCGCTCGCCCGACGGCTCCCGGCTACGCTTTGTCGATTACAAGACCGGCAGCGACAGCCTCTCGGCCGGCGACCGTATGGACAATCTCTTTGACGGCGACCACCGGCGCCAGGCAATATTCCAGCTGATGCTCTACCGCGAGGCATATCGCGACATACACGGCTTTGACGGCGACATCGAGCTGCGGCTGCATGTGATGAAGGATATAGTGAAGCAGGGCAAGATTGCCGACCTTACCTACTGCCGCAAGCCGCTCTGCTCTCAGCCTGAGGCTGCCGAAGACTTCCGCGCCCGGCTCAATGTCATGCTCACCGAGATATTTGACGACACCACCCCCTTTGTGCAGGCCGAGGATATAGAGGCGTGCAAGTATTGCCAGTTTCGCGGTCTCTGCAACCGCCAGACCTCCGACTGAACTGCCATGGCCCACGGTATATACATCCATATCCCTTATTGCCGCGGTAAATGCGTCTACTGCGACTTCTACTCGGTACCGTCGCGCCGCGGTATGGAGGCGGTGGCCGAGGGTATCGCCGCCGAGTTGCGTGCAGCCCTTGCCACTCCGGGCCTGCCGCCTGTTTCCACTGTGTATATCGGCGGTGGCACACCGTCGGTGATGCCGCCAGAGCTGCTGGCCACGATTGCGAGGGAGATACCGGCAGATGCCGTGGAGGAGTTTACCGTGGAGGCCAATCCCGACGATGTGACTCCGCAGTGGACCGAGGCCATGCGTGCCATGGGCGTCAACCGTGTGAGCATGGGGGTACAGAGTCTTGACGATGCCGTGCTCCGGAGCATAGGCCGGCGGCATACGGCTGCAGAAGCTGTTGCCGCGGTGGATACGCTCATCAGCGGCGGTATCGACAATGTGTCGTGTGACCTCATATACGGCTTGCCGGGGCAAAGCTATGAGGGCTGGGAGCGCGACCTGCGCGCGTTGCTTGAGCTGCCGCTGGCCCATCTGTCGGCATATTGTCTCACCTGGGCCGAGGGTACACCCCTGTACCGCATGATGATGGCGGGCAAGGCGGCTCCGGCCGACGATGCAGACCTGGCTGCGCGCTACGAGCTGCTTGAGAGGCTTACGGCCGAGGCCGGATATGAGCATTACGAGATATCCAATTTCGCCCGTCCCGGGCGGCGCTCCCGTCACAACAGTCTGTACTGGGCGCGTGATGGCCGCTGGATAGGCGCAGGACCGGCCGCGCACTCATACGACGGCACCGTGCGCCGCGCCAATCCCTGCGATATCGCCGGCTGGCTCGCGCGCCTGCCCTACCCCGGCGAGGCCGAGGATGAGTCGGCGCTCGACCGCATCAACGACCGGGTGGTGTCGGCTCTGCGCACGGCCGAGGGTCTCGACCTTGAAGAGCTCCCACCGCAGGCGCGCCGTAAGTTGCTCGCCGCCGCCGGGCGGTTTATCGCTGCAGGGCTGATGAGCACTTCAGGCAGTCGGGTGGCGATACCGTCGGCTCACTGGTTCATATCAGACAGCATCATCAGGGAGCTGCTCATAGAGCATCTGTGACCTCCCATACAAAGGCCCGCAGCCCCAGGCGCGGGCTCTCGGCGTCGAGCGCGCGCAGCCGCTCAAGCAGCGGATGCTCCATACCGTCGGGCACGACGGTGAGGATGCTCGACGCCAGCGACGGCCACGCATGGGTGCCGTAGTGTGGCTCGCCGTCGGTGGTGCCGCGGCCCGACGTCTGCTCCCAGCGGGTAAATCCGCGCAGGCTCAGACGGTCGAGTATGTCGATGATTTTATGGGCATGAGCCTGGTCGTAGGCTATGAATACGGCTTTCATTTGCGATGACTTTTACGGAGTTTGTTACGGGTGCGGCGCACTCCTCGGCCTGCAAACACGCAGTACAGCGCCGGCACGAAGAGCAGTGTGAGGATGGTGGAGAATGTGAGACCGCCTATCACCGCCGTACCCATCGGACGCCACATCTCGGCACCTTGGCCGGTACCGCAAGCCATTGGCACCATACCGAGGATGGTGGTGAGCGATGTCATCACCACAGGGCGCAGACGCGAGCGACCACCCGATACCACAGAGCGCTTGATCGACAGACCGCGCTCGCGGTTGAGGCCGATGTAGTCGATGAGCACGATACCGTTTTTGACCACGATGCCTATGAGCATGATGGCGCCGATGAGGCTCATCACGTTGAGTGTATGCCCGGTGAGATACAGTATGAAGAATACGCCGGAGAATGCAAAGAGCACCGAGCTCATGATGATGCCGGGATAGGTGTAGCTCTCAAACTGCGCCGCCATCACGATGTATACCAGCACAAGTATGAGCACCGCCAGCATCAGCAAGTCTGAGAAAGACTCTTGCTGGTCTTCGTACTGGCCGGCGAGCTGCACCGATATGCCCTGCGGAATATCCATGCGGGCGATGGCGGCATTGGCCTGCGCCACCACCCGGCTCATGGGCACTCCCTGTACCACGGTCTTGACGGTGATGATACGCTCGCGGTCTTTGCGCTCGATGGTGGGCGGGGTGAAGTGCTCGACCACTCGGCCTACATCGCGCACACGCACAGCCTGCCCGGCCGTATTATAGATGAGTATATTCTCGATGTCGGCGATGGATGTGCGGCTGTCGGGGTCGTACATCACCTTTATGTCGTATTCTTCGCCGTCCTCACGGAAACGCGATGCCAGCGAGCCGTTGATGCGGTTGCGCAGGGCATTGGCGGCGGTGGTGAGGTTAAGACCGTATATGGCCAGCTTCTCGCGGTCGAAATCGACGCGGTACTCAGGCTGGTAGTCGGCGCGCGATATGCGCACGTCGGCCGTGCCCGGCATGGCGAGCAGAGCGCGGCGCAGGCGCGCGGCCACAGAGTCGGTCTGCTCGAAGTCGTAGCCGTAAATCTCGAAGTCGATGGATGCCTCGCCGCCCATGCCGCCCATGTTGCCGCCGACGTTGACCTGCGTCTTTTTATACTCGGGATAGTGGCGCAGGTCGTCGCGCATCATGGCAGCAATCTCGGTTATGGAGCGGTCGCGGTCGCCCGGGTCGGTGAGGCGGATGTTCATCGACACGATGTGAGGGCCGTTGTCGCTCAGCGAGGCAAATGTATTGTCGCTCGAGGCGGTGCCGGTGGTGTAGTTGACCACCATTATCTCGGGATACTTGGCCCGCCACTCGTCGACGAGGCGCGCGGTGGTCTCGTCGGCTATCTCCACGCGTGTACCGACCGGCAGCTCGAGATTGACGCTGAGGCGGGCATCGTCGGCGGTCGGGAAAAACTCGGTGCCGACGTGCTTCATCAGGAATATGGAGCCGACAAAAGTCGCCAGGCATATCACGATGGTGACGGCGCGATGGGAGGTGACCCACCCAAGCAGCGAGGCATAGCCCGAGTCGAGGGCATCGAGGCCGCGGTTGACGGGGGTAAAGAGCAGTGTATAGAGCCGGCCGTGGCGATTGTTGCGGCGCAGCAGCAGCGAGCACAGCATCGGTGTGAGCGACAATGCACACACGGTTGAGATAATCATCATGATGGTGACCATCCAGCCCAGCTGGCGGAAGAGCACGCCGGTCATGCCGGTGACCATCGTCAGGGGGAAGAATACCGCTATAAGTGTCAGCGTCGACGCGATGACCGATACGGCGACCTCGTTGGTGCCGTGCACGGCGGCCTGGCGCGGGTCGGAGCCGCGCTCTATGTGGGTGGTGACATTCTCCAGCACCACGATGGCATCGTCGACCACCATACCGATGGATATCGACAGTGCCGACAGCGACACGATATTTAGCGAGTTGCCCGTCATGGCCAGGTAGATAAACGAGGCTATGAGCGAGATGGGGATGGTGAGGGTGATGATGAGCGTGGCTCTCCAGCGCCCGAGGAAGAAGAATACCACTATCACCACGAAGAGCAGCGCGTAGAGCACCGTCTCGACCAGCGAGTCGATGGTATTGCGGATATTGTCTGAGGTGTCGACGATGATACCGAGTTTTACGTCGGAGGGCAGGCGCCGCTGCAGGTCGGGCAGCATCTTGAGCACCTTGTCGGAAATCTCGACAGAGTTGGCGCCGCTCTGCTTCTGTATGACTATCATGGCGCCGCGGCGGCCGTCGTTGTATGTGGTCTGGGCACGCTCCTCGAGGGAGTCGTCGATACGGGCCACGTCGCGCAGGCGTATGGTGCGTCCGCCCTGGGAGCCGAGCACGATGTCGGCCATCTGGTCAGACGATGTAAACTCGCCCTGCACTCGCAGCGAATACGTGTCGGAGCCGATGTCGAACACACCGCCGGGGACATTGCGGTTTTCGGCGGCTACCACCGAGGCCACGTGCTCCACACTCATGCCGTATGCCTCCAGACGGGCCGGGTCGACATAGATGTGTATCTCACGCTTGGGGGCGCCGGATATCGATACGGAGCCTACGCCTGAGATGCGTGCAAGGGGATTGGCCACGGCGTCGTCGAGTATCTTGTACAGGCCCGGCGTGCTCTCGGTGGCCTGCACCGAAAGCAGCACGATGGGTATCATGTCGGTCGAGAACTTGAATATGATGGGCGTCTCGGCATCGTCGGGCATGGCCGACGAAATCATGTCCAGCTTGTCGCGGACGTCGTTGGTGAGCACGTCGATGTCCTTGCCATACTCAAACTCGAGGGTAATCACCGATATATTCTCGCGCGATGCAGATGAGATGTGCTTCAGGTCGCTCACGGAGTTGAGCACATTCTCGAGCGGACGGGTGACATTCTGCTCGATATCCTGCGCGCTGGCACCCTGGTAGGTGGTCATCACCATCAGGGTGTTTGTCTCGATGTCGGGATACAGGTCGATGGGAAGCTTGCTCAGCGAGAACAGGCCCAGTACCAGCACTGCCACAAAGCACAGCGTGGTCATGATCGGGCGGCGTACCGCCCCTCCGTACAGACTCATCGCTCGGCTGTTTTAGGGTTGATGGTGACGGTGGCGCCATCGGCCAGCCGGCTCTGCCCGGCTGTGACGACCGTATCGCCGTCGTTGATGCCCGAGAGCAGCTCATAAGAGTCGTCGATGCGTTGACCTACCTCCACTTTGCGATAGTCGACGCTGCCGCCGCGGTATACGTATACATACTTGCCCGCCGAGCCGCTCTGCTTTACTATCGCACGGTCGGGGACCACGACGCGCTCGTTGCTGCCAAGGTCTATCTCGGCGCGGGCAAACATGCCCGGCAATATGCGGCCGTGCGGATTTGCGACTTTGACTTCGGCTGCAAAGGTGCGGCTCGCCACATCGACCGCCGGCTGTATGCGTGTGATACGTCCGCTGAAATTCTCGCCGGGGAAGGCGTCAAAGGTGATGTCGACATCCATGCCGCGTGCGATGCGGCTGAGGTCATTCTCGTTGACGTTTATCACTACTTTCACAGCCGGGGTGACCTGGCCGACGGTGAGCACCGGCAGCTGGCCGGTCATGTCGCCGGGATCGTAGTTACGCGCGGTGACCACGCCGCTCACCGGCGAGCGGAGCACGGTATTGTCGAGCGTATTGCGGTATTGGGCACGGGCCGCGTCGAGCTGGGCCTTGAGCTGGTCGACCGCACGCTGTGTGCCTGCGCCGATGCGGAGCAGCTCCACGGCGCGGTTGTACTCCAGCTCGGTATTCTCGAGCGAGATGCGCTGCTGGTCGGCAGTGGCCGGGTCGAGCGTCACCAGTACCTGGCCGCGCGAGACGTGGTCGCCCACGTCTACTGAGATGGAGCGTATGCGGTTGGCCACGGCCGGCGCGATATTGTTGATGTTGTCGGCCTCGACATTGGCCGTATAGCTGCGCCTCTCGGGCACGGCGCGCGTGTGTGCGATGTCGATGTCGACGATGGCGGCCTCGTCGTGGTCAGCCGCAGCGGCGGTTTCTTCCTTGGGCCCCGAGCATGCGGCCAATATGGCGGCAGCAGCCGCGGGCACGGCATATCTGGATATCTTCATTTTCGGGTATATTTGTCGATGGGGGCGTTGCCGAGCAGCAGCTCAAGCTCCGATGATGCGATGAGATAATTGTAGACGGCCTGGTAGTAGCCAAGACGGGCGCGGGTGAGCGAAAGCTCGCTGTCGCGCAGGTCGAGATAGCTCGCGGCACCGATGTCGAATGACCGCTGCTGTATGTCGTGGGCGCGAGAGGCTTCATCGACGCTCTCGCGGCTCGATGCTATCTGTTTTACGTTGAGACGTATGTTGTCGTGCGACAGGGCTACCTGCGAGCTGAGCTGGCGGGTGAGGTTGTCGCGGGTGTATGCCATCTCGTCGAGGGCGATGCGGGCCTGGCGCACGCGGCTCCAGCGCTGTCCGCCCTGTATGATGGGTATCGAGAGGGTTACGCCCACGATGGAGTAAGGGCTCCAGCGGAAGTTGCGGAAGGGCGAGCCGTTGCTCGACGAATTCCACATGTAATTGGCCGACAGAGCCAGTGTGGGCAGAAACGATGAGCGCTGCATGGAGAGCTGCCGACGCAGGGCCGAGGTCTCGATGGTGTTGGATATGAGGGATGTGTTGTTGCTCAAATCGTCGGAAAGCGACAGTGTCTCGGCATACATGTCGCTTTCGTAGTCGGCGAGTGTTCCCTGCACTTCAAACGGGGTATCGGCGCTCAGGCCCATGAGGATGGCGAGCTGGAGATGAGCGCGGCGCACGGCGATGTCGGCCTGGATTATTTCCGGCTCAACGTTTTTCATGGCCACTGATGTGCGCAGCACGTCGTACTCCGAGGCGTCGCCGGCCGAGTGCCGCTTCTCGTATATGCTGTGGGTGAGCGAGGCCATATCGTAACTCTCCTGTACCGTGCGTCGGGTGTCGTGGGCAAGCAGCAGGGCATAGTATGCGCTCTTGACTTGATTTACCAGGTCGAGGCGCGAGGCCCGGGCCTGCTCGGCGGCCCGGGCTATATTGGTATCGCTCAGCTTCAGCGACTGCCACAGCTGGGGAGCTATCAGCGGCACCGATGCGGAGAAGCCGGCGCTCCAGGCGTTGTCGAGGCCCATCTTGAAGCCGTCGGTATTGCCGCCGCCACGCCTGGAAGACTCGCCGGCCGCGCCGCTCTCGTCGCCCTCGGGGGGCATCATGTCGCCAAACGCGTCCATATCCATATATGCCACCTGCTTTTGCAGGGTGCGGGTATACGAGCCGTCGAAGCTCACGGTCGGCAGCAGGGCGCCGAGAGCCTCGCGACGCGAGTAGTCGACGCGCTCGACTTCCATATCTGCGATGCGCACGGTCGGGTTGTCGCTCAGCGCTATCTCCAGGCATCGCTCCAGCGAGAGGGTGTCGGCCGGCATGGCCGGTACACTTACGGCCGGTACGAAAGCCAGGAGGATATTTAGTAGTTTCGGTGACATCTTATCTAAATTTTGGCGCAAATGTACATATAATATCTGTAAGAAGCGTATCATCTGGAAAATCGGCCACAATAAGAGCATGATAGGCAAATTTTTTGTACCTTCGCGTCCGTTATATCCCAAAACGCTTCAAACAGTGGCTAAATACAGACCATCGCGCCGCTCGCCTTTCACACGTCAGGGCTCGGCCGTCCTTGCAATCATTGTCGTTGTCGCCCTGGTGGGCTGTATGCTCCGAAGCATGGCCTCGCAGCAGCAGGCCCGGCATACGTATGCGCCGCTCGACTCGACGGTGGATATGCTGTATGTGAGGGTGCCGGCAGTGCTGGCCAACAGCGATGTGGATTATACGGGTTTCCGCGTAGGATTCAATGCCGGCAAGCATGTGCCTAATTATGTGGCGTGGGAGCTTACGGCCGAGCGTACCGAGGGGGCTTACAGCCGCAAAGGTGTGCCTTTCCAGGCTGATGCTGATGTTGACGGATGTGCTGTGACCGCCGACTACCGCCGCTCGGGATTCGACCGCGGACATATGGCGCCGGCTGCAGATATGAAATGGGATAGCGTGGCCATGATTCAGTGTCACTATCTTACCAATATAGCTCCGCAGGCGCAGCAGCTCAACACGGGCGCCTGGAACCGCCTCGAGAATCTTTGCCGCAAGTGGGCGCGCCGCTACGGCCGCATTTTTATTGTGGCCGGTCCGGTGCTTACCGACAGCCTTACCCGCCACATCGGGCGTACCGGTGTTGTGGTTCCCGACCGATATTTCAAGGTCGTGGTCGCCCCGGATGCTCAGCCGCCCATGGGTATAGGATTCATGATGCCCAATGGCTATGTGGAAGGCGGTGTGCAGCAGACGGCCATGAGCATCGACAATGTGGAGGCCATCACCGGCCTGGACTTTTTCAGCGCCCTGCCCGACTCTGTCGAGGCCGACGTGGAGGCGCAGACATCTTTTCATCAATGGAACGTACGATAGACTCATCCACCATATGCGCTGTGTCGACTCCTCCCGGGCGAGGCGGCATAGCGGTCGTTAGACTCAGCGGCCCGGCCGCTATCGGTATCGCTCAGGCGATATGGAAGGGTAAGCCGCTCGAAAGCGTGGCTACGCACACAGTCCATCTCGGGACGCTGCATCACGACGGCGCTGTGATAGACCGCGCGGTAGCGACCGTGTTCCGCGGGCCGGGATCGTTTACTGGCGAGGATGTCGTGGAGCTGTCTGTGCACGGCTCCACTTACATACAGTCGCAGGTGGTCGAGGCATTGTGCCTGGCAGGCGCGCGCGTGGCTGAGCCGGGCGAATTTACACGCCGCGCGTTTACCAACGGACGTCTCGACCTGGCCCAGGCTGAAGCGGTCGCCGATATCATTGCCGCATCGTCGCGCTCGGCACATCGCCTGGCTGTAAGTCAGCTCAACGGCGTATTTTCCCGCACTATCAACGACATGCGGGAGCGGCTGCTGCGTCTGGCATCACTGCTGGAGCTGGAGCTGGATTTTTCCGAAGAAGACGTGGCCTTTGCCGACCGCACTCAACTGACCAGCCTTACCGACGAGGTGCTCACGGCAGTTGAGACGCTCGCCGACTCTTTTCGCTCAGGCTGCGCCTTGCGCAACGGCATCCCCGTAGCGATAGTCGGAGAGCCCAACGCAGGCAAGTCAAGCCTGCTCAATGCTTTGCTGCGGCGCGACCGCGCCATCGTGAGCGACATCCCCGGTACCACCCGCGATACCATTGAGGAAACGGCCGATATCGGCCCATATACATTCCGTTTCATCGACACGGCCGGTCTGCGGGATACCTCCGACCCGATAGAACGTTTTGGCATCGACCGGGCCATTGATGGCGCTTCGTCGGCCGACATCATCCTGTGGCTGATACCCGCCGACGCATCCCCTACCCTTACCGAAGAAATCCGCAGCAGACTCCGGCAAGTCGTGCAGCCCCACGCCACACTGCTCACCATCAGAAGCAAAAGCGACCTGGCCGCGACACCGACTGCAGATATGGAGATAAGCACCCGACTTCCGGCGACCATTGACACATTGCGTCAAAGCCTGGTCAATATTGCCGCAGAAATAGTCGGCGGAGCCGACGACGAAGGCCCCGTAGTAAGCAACGCCCGCCACCACAGCGCCCTTACCGCCGCCGCCGCCGCCCTTCGGCGCGTGCAGACCGGCCTCACCGACGGCACCTACACCGACCTCGTCGCCCAAGACCTCCGCCACGCCCTCCATCACCTCGCCACCATCACCGGCGCCATCACCCCTCCCGACCTCCTCCAATCCATCTTCTCCACATTCTGCATCGGAAAATAGATGATTGTCACTATTTGGTAATAAATGGCATAAACTATTGAAAAGTCGCTCGTTATCGGGCGACTTTTTTCGTGCTTACCGCTCAATAAAACCACTTTTCATCCCTTTTCACCTGCTTTTTTGTACCCGATTTGTAGCGAATAGCCATGAGTTGCAATCAGGAAACGAAAGGTTATGGACGATATTTACGTAGATTTACGTCGGTTTACGCCCATATACACTTTCGGCGAAATAACTGGCGAAATAACCACGGAAAATGTGAAATATGAGCAGTAACATTGAAATCAAAAAGAAATGCTGTTGGTGTGGAAGTGAGTTCATCGCTCGCAAGACATCAACAGAGTACTGTAGCCACCAGTGTTCGGGGCTGGCATACAAAGAGCGAAAACGTCAATCTCGGCTTGAATCCTATCAGCAGGAATACGAGCATCAGCAGTCGGGTCGAGCAGAAGTAGCAACACAAGAGTTCTTGACACCAACCCAAGCGGCAAAACTTCTTGGAGTTTGTCACATGACAATCTACAACTATATCAATCAAGGTGTAGTGAAAGTTTGGAAACTGAAAAGGAAGACTCTTATCAGGCGGGCAGACATTGATGCTTTGTTTGACATTCTCAAAGTTGAACAAGTGACAGAGGCAAAAGTACCCACACCTATCACCGAATTCTACACATCGAAGGAGGTGCAGGAGAAGTATGGCATATCCAATTCGGGACTCTATGAGATAGCCAAGAGGGAGAAGTGGCCGAAGACTCAACAAAGGGGCAAGACCCTTTGGAGCCGGAAACATGTTGACGCTTACTTCGCAAAACAACAACCTAAGGAGGGAATATCCGAATGGTACACCGCAGCTGAGATTCAAGCGCGATATGGGATGACTCTGTCGGCAATATACTGTCTGGTATCAAAGGAGGCCATCCCCAAGAAGAAAGTCGGTGCAGCTACATTCTATTCCAAATATCATTTCGATTTAGCCAAAGGCATAGCCGAGCCGAAAGAACCGGAGTATTATACATACCCGGAAGCGATGGAGAAATATGGGCTGACACGCGACCAGTTGCACCACTATCTGAAGTATCACAACATTACCCGTGTGAAGAAGGGCAAGTACACTCATATTCTCTGGAGTGAATTGGATAATCTCTTGAAATCACCGGAGATATAGCCTATGGAGATGGTTTGGAGATACATCGGAGAGCATCCGGACTCTATTGTTCTCCCTCGATTCTCATGCTTACTTTGTGTCAAATTTTAATCCCCCACACAGATGAATACATGTACCAAAGTATTCCTCCGCAAGCGTCCATACGCCGGAGGAAAGCTATCGCTGTATCTTGACTATTACCCGGCGATACGCAATCCGCACACCAACAAGATGACACGCCGTGAGACTCTCGGTATTGTCATCTTTGCCAACCCCACCAACGAAATGCAACGCCGTTTCAATCAGGAAATGGAGGAAAAGGCCGAGGCCATACGTTGCATCCGTTATCAGAGTCTGATAAATGAACAGTTTGGTTTTCTCGACAAGACAAAGCAGAAGCAGGATTTCCTCGCCTACTTCGAGAAGAAAGCCAAAAGCAAGTATGAAAAATGGATGAGTGTATATCTACATTTCAAGAACTTCACCAGAGGTCAATGCACTTTCGGTGATATTACCGTGAGCCTGTGCGAGGACTTCCGTGACTATCTTCTCATAGCCTACTCACTGCGCCACCCGGAAAAGAAGATACCACTGTCGGCTAACTCTGCCGCCGGGTATTGGTCAACGTTCCGTTGCCTGTTGAAAATGGCATACAAGGAGAAGCTTCTGCTTGAAAATGTCAACGATTTCCTTGATGGACTCAAATGGCAAGAGGTCAAGAAAGAGTATATCACATTGGAGGAGATGAAGATTCTCGCAAACTCTCAATGCGACATTCCAGTGTTGAAGCGAGCCTCTATGTTCGGTCTATTCACCGGCTTACGTCTCAGCGACCTTCTTCAGCTCAAATGGGAGAATATCGAGCGTAGTCCCGATGGAGGTCACTGCATCAGACTCTGCACTGAGAAAACAGAAACCGAGGCTACTCTCCCTATCAGTGAGGAAGCACTGCAATATTGTGGAGAACGAGGTGACGGTCTTGTTTTCAAAGGCTTCAAACGCTCAATGGCTCAACATGCTTTCAAGAATTGGGTAAAGTCTGCCGGGATAACAAAAAAGTTGTCGTTCCACTGCTTACGCCACTCATTCGCCACCATCCTTATCTCATTGGGTATTGATGTATATGTCGTGTCGAAGATGCTTACTCACCGCAGCGTCAGAACGACTCAGATCTATGCCGAAGTGGTCGGCGAGAAGAAGCGCGAGGCTTCCAACGCCATCACGCTCAAATAGTCACCATCCTTTCAAGTCTGTTTGGAAATGCCATCTTGCAGAAATGCGAGGTGGCATTTTTAACATTTGGGATAGCGAACAATAGCGAAAAACATGGTGTTTTATTCTTGTTTACAAAATTCAGCACAATTTAAGAATTATAAAAATCGAATGAAAGACCTGATTAAAGGCCACAATCCGCTGATGCTATTCTTCGTAGCTCTAATGAGTCTCTTCTTTGCGTATGCGGTGAGAAACAAGATTGTCAGTGAAGGTCACACTGACTTAAACGCCAATTTCTTCTTTTTCATGGTATTGGCAAGTTGTATCGGGGTTTATTTCCTTATCCATGAAGGGATAAAGGAACTCACGGACTTCTTTGTCAAGAAGAGTTGGAAGAAACGCGGAATAACTCCGCGGATCGCTACAAGTCTGGACACTTCAACGAATGAGAACAAGAACTCCGAAATTGAAAAGCCAACGACCGAGAGTCAACCTCTTACAAGAGAGGATGCAAGAATACTATTGACCGAGGTTTTGGCAGTCAAAGCTGAAAAAGCATCTGACGATAAAGAGGAGTTAGTCAAGACTATCAACGAAAATATGCTTGACCTGTCGAATGTTGCCGCCAATGCTGCTAACGAGATTGAAGCAGGATTGCAACGTACATTCCAAGAGGCATGTCTATACACAATCGAAGTACTTGGCCCATATATGACCAAAGAAAATCTGGAGATACTCATAAGCCGGTTATCGAAGTTTCAGAGAGCTGGTAATAAGACATGGTCGGTATTATCTGCAAGTGAGACTGTCCACAAAAAAGTGGAAACTCATTCTCCTATTACCAAAACAGACCTATATCACTATGGCTGGAATATGCAACAACTCTTTAGCAAGAGTGGACCTCAGGCTGCGTACTTCCTGCAAAGTACATTCCATGAACATTTTGAGGATCTCCAATTGAAGACAATCAAAGGAAAACTGACACTTGACGCAGACCGGGGCATTATCAAAATAAATAAAGAATTCAGTCCCAACTATCGCAATCGGTTGGAACGAGAGAAGCAGAGGAGTCAGCGTGAATTGACTAAGCAGCTTGAGGAAGAGCAGAAACAAAAGAAGTTCGAAGCGCAAGCCGACCGTCGAGAAAAGGCAGAGGAAAGATATAGGCAGCAATCAAGTCAAACTCCCCAGCCACCAAATGTAAGCCCCTCCAAAGACTTGAAATCGGGAAGGATGACAGATGATGACAAAGCTTATGCGTCTGCCGCCAAATTCCGTGAAGAGGATTATGATAACAACTTAGACGATGATTTGGACGGAATCACAGAGTTCCCGGATTTGTCTGGTTCATGTTATTGAATACTCATCTCCAAACCATCTCCGCTCAATTTCTCCGGAGAAAAGTACTGATTTATAGCTTCGGAGACGTTTTAGAGACACTTTAGAGTCGGTTCAGACCCTATTGTTCTCCCTTATTTCTCCCTGTAATTTTGCAACCGAATCCTTGACACGGATATGCCATGTCGGCGTGCCGTTTTCCCAAGGGTTCGGTTGCAAATTTATGGAAACATCCATCACCTTTGATAAGTTGCCCGAAGCGGTAACTTATCTGACCGCGCTGGTAACAAGCCTGCTCGGTGAACTGAGGGAGTTGCGCAACTCGCTCTCCCCACCCCAACAAGTCGCGCCTGAATTCATATCCACTAAAGAGGCGTGCGCATTGCTCGGAGAGTGTAAAAACACTCTTTATAATAAGGCGCGAAACGGCGTTGTTCCAGGTTACAAGAATCCCGGCGGCAAAGGCTGGCGCTTTATCCGAAGCGAGTTGCTCGATTATATGGCATCGGGCAAACCGAAATCTCAAGCGCAAGCCTATGACGAGATGGTAGCCGAGATTAACAAGGGGCTTCGTCCCGGAGGTAGAAACAAATCCTGTCGCCTATGAGTGAGAAATCTACACCTCAACTCATTCTCGACAAAGCCATTGACCTCAGCGTCAATCAGACCGGCAGCGGTTTCCCCATCAGCATCTTTCCTTCGAAAATTCAGAAAATCATCAGGGAGGTAAACGATTGCTATGGATTCCCTATCGACTATGTCGGAGCGGCGATGCTGGTTGCTGTTTCAGTCGCGGTGGGCAACACTCATCTTGCGAGGATGAAAGAGGGTTGGGACGAAAGCGCCATTCTGTATATGGCACTAATCGGCAGACCCGGAGCCAACAAGAGCCATCCGTTGAGTTTCGCCATGCGTCCGTTTGTGGAGCATGACTACGAGCAAAACAGAATTTTTGAGAAACAATATCTGGAATATCAGGACCAATTGGAGATGAGCCGGAAGGAACGTGCAGAAAAAGGTATTGATGTCTGCCCCCGTGAACCTGTCCGCCACCGATTTCTGGTTTCTGATATAACGCCGGAGGGTCTGAGTCTCATTCATTCTCAAAACCGCCGTGGTCTGTGTCTTCTTTCAGACGAGCTTTCAGCATGGGTCAAAAACTTCAACCGCTACAACAACGGCTCTGAGGAGCAGTTTTGGCTTTCGGTATTCAGTGCTAAGCCTACTATGTCCGACCGCAAGAGTTCCCGCAGTTCCATCTTCATCAAGCGACCGTTCATATCCGTTATCGGTACTATGCAAAAACGCATCCTTTCGGAACTCGCCAAAGGTGAACGCTCGGCAAACGGATTCATTGACCGCATACTTTTCGTGATACTCAAACATGAGATGTCAAACAGATGGTCGATGAAGCAACCGACATTTGATGTTTCCGGAGAATGGCAAAATATTCTTTCCCGGTTGATGTGCATTGAATGTGCTTACGATGAGAACAACGACATTTTGCCTATCATCGTCCCCTTTGCTGAAGAAGCCCTTGAAAGGCTTTTTGAGTGGCAGCATAACTTGTCTGACAAATGTGACACAGAACCTAACGAGACCCTTGTCGGCATCTATTGCAAATTGCAGATATACGCCATCCGATTCTGCCTGATAATACAAATGGCACGATGGTCTTGCAATGATGCTGGAAAAGATGTCATTGACCTGATTTCAGTTGAGAGAGCCATTACCCTTGCTGAATACTTTATGGAATCCGCCAAGAAAGTTCAGACAATTCTCAAAGAGCTTTCGCTCACCGCACAGCAGTTGGCCATTGTCACCGCCTTGCCTCCGGAATTTACTACTGGGAGTGCTATCGCCGTAGCTGCGGAAAACGGCATGTCGGAGCGTGCGCTCATGGAGTTTCTGAAGAACTTCAACGGCAAACTTTTTCAAAAGTCGAAGCATGGGAATTATATCAAACTCTGACCTCATGCAGTATCATCAGATTCAGCAGTTTGACTTTAGAAACTGCGTAAACTGCCGAAACTGCGGTATTCTTCGATTTGCCACTCCGATGGCTTGCAGAGCTACACCATCCGAGTATCAAAAGGGTATGGAATCAGGGCAGAGACTGCTTCTCAGACTCTGCTTTTCTCATCGGTACTTCGTAATGCCGAAGGCTCGCAGTGGATATTACAGTGACAGGAGCAAGTTAGTGTTTTGGGACAACCAAAACCCGCCGAAGACCACCTCCGGCGGCACGGCTAAACTTGCATCCCGTCGGTCTAAAACTATTTATCAACCAGTCGCTACCAGTGGCGAATTACCTTCTAATTTTCTCGCAAATGACAAATGAGAAATCTCCAAAGAGGAAAGGTGGCCGACCTCCAAAATCAGCCACAGAGAAGAGGCGTTACCGCTTCACTTTGAAAGTCTGCACGGCGGAGAAGTTCGACCTTTTGACCAAGGCCGGACAAGCCGGGATGACCCCGACAGAGTATATCCGGCAGAGCGTGGCACACTCTGTAGTAAAGGAACGGATGACTCCCGAACTTGCCGAATTCCGGCGCGACGTATGCGGTATGAAAAACAATCTCAACCAGACGGCACATGTCGCCAACCGAGATGGATATGCTTTCGCTGCGCAGATGAACCGCGAGCTTTGTGCCCGTCTTGACAACGCCCTCAAACATTTTGGCCTATGATGTCGAAGTTGAAGAAAGGTCAGGAATTCAGAGGTGCGGTTACATACGTTCTCAATGACAAGAAAGGTGCAGAAATCATCGCCGCCGATGGACTTATGCTCGACTCGATTGACAGCATAACTCATAGCTTTGAGTCACAAGCCGAGATGAATCCGAGGCTGGCAAAGAATGTCGGGCATACCGTGCTGAGCTTTTCGCCCAATGATGCCCCACGCATGAGCAATGACTATATGCGGCAAATTGCGCTGGAGTATCTGGAGCGAATGGGAATCCACGACACTCAATTTCTGATTGTACGCCACCATGACCGGGAGCATCCGCATTGCCATATCGTTTTCAATCGCGTCAGCAATTCCGGAAAGACTGTATCCGACAGCAACGAGCGTTTCCGCAGCCAGCGGGTTTGTCGGGATATTACCGAGCGTGAAGGGCTGTATATAGCACCCGGCAAAGAGGAAGTCAAACGCAACCGCTTACGTGAGCCGGATAGAACACGTTACCGGATATTCGACATCATTAAGGCTGAGTTGCCACGACATACAGATTTCAACAGCTTCATCGCGGCTGTTGAGAGCCACGGTGTAGAATGTACCCTCATCAACAACGGAAGCACCAACAAGGTGCAGGGCATACGCTTCAAGATGGGTAAGTATGCGTTTAACGGCTCGAAGATTGACAAGTCGTGCAGCTACTCCAAGTTGATTCGTGCTTTGGAGGCCAACAAGCCAAAAATAAAGCCTCAGCCGGAACGTAAGAAGCCGATACCACAGCAATTTCACGCTCCACAACAAGAGTACAGAGACGAGTCGCAGGATTTCAGCCTCGGTCTAAACTTATTTCAACTTCATTCAAGCGGCGATAATGTACCGATTACGGAAACAACATGGTTCAAGAGTCGCCGGCGTAAACCTAAAAAAGGAAGATCTGTATAATGAACACCTTCACAACATCTCAGGGAGAAGCCGGTAAGAATCCAGCGCTCCCGACCTCTTCCTCAAACGCGACTGCAAGCCCCAAGAATATCGACATCAACACTGTCTATATGTTCTTCGAGGAGCTGTGCAACAAGTTTGAGAAAGGTCAAGCCAAACAGTCTGATGGCTCACAGGTTCAGACTGAAGTGTATAACCCCGAAGTTTTTGAGAATATTCTCCTCAAAGCAATGTCCGGCATTGATTTCAGATTCAACAATCCGATACCGGACTTATCCAAGTTGCCCAAGCCGAAGGACTACTCTCAAAACTTCACTGACCTCGGAACCAAAATAGAAAAGAAGGATTCCGAAACAGGAAAGGCTCTGAGTTCGTTGGGCACGACCATGACAAAATTGGAGGCGGCTGTCAAGTCGAACACTGCCGCCGTCAATGCCAGGCCCAAGGTACAGAAAGTTGAGAAAACTATCAAGTTTGACATCAACTCATGGAAATGTTTCGCTTGCGTGGTCGCCAGCTTCATAATCAGCATCTTTCTCGGTGTGTGGATTATTATCCAGAGCCATGACATGGATAAGTTCACCGATACCGACCTGAAATATCGCTTTATCCAGATGAATGGCAGCGTATCAAGTGTCGGACTCGACAGCATTGAAGTCTGGTTTCAAGACCCAGACAGAGTGAGTAACATCCGCAAGATGGTCACCGAGCATGAACAACGTATGGAGCAACTCCGCCGCTCGACTCTTGAACGCGACCGCCTTAACAATGAGATTAACGAACTTAATTCTCAGAACACCCCCAACAAAAAATGAAAGAAATGAAAAACCTCCCCATCTCGGCAGATGCTCAAAAGAGCATCAAGGCCTTCTTCTATGACTTCTGCATGTACATGGAAGAGAACTATTGTGCAACTCACGACCAGCTGATGCTCGATTGGAACAGTGTCGGAGCAACCGCCCGATTCATCGGCAACGGCCACAACATCCAGTATCGTCTTTGGGAACGCTCCAACGGCTATCTCGGCATACCAGACATGACTCTCATCGTCCATATATTCTCTGTGGCCGACAGCATGGAGAATGTACTCGCCCTGTGCAAATGGACAGGAGAGGCAGCCAAAGCCAACGGCTTCCGTCACATCGCCGACCCCGACCGTCAGCCCGAAGAGACCGACAACCAAGTAACTGAATGTCAAATCGCATGTTTAACCCTTTAACCCCCACCATTTATATGACAAGCATCTCAACCCTTACCGAGCGTAGAATCGACGATTTCTACCTCGACCTCCGTGACTATGTAGCACTCGTATTCGACGGTGACCCCGAAGAAGTATCTCTCGACTGGAACTGCGTCGGCGCAACCCTCAGCTACCGCGACGACACCCACAACATCTTCATCCGCTTGTGGGAACGCTCCGAAGGCCACCTCAACCTCCACGACATGACAATGATTGTCGAGACCGTTGTCTTCGACCGCAAACTCGACACACGCTCCAATCCCGAGTTCGCCGACCGTCTCCGTAAAGAGATGAATGCCTTCTCCAAATGGCTCATCCTGACTGCACGCATCTGCGGCTTCAAGTATGTTGCTGATCGCAACATGCCGCCAATCCCCGACGAAAACGTCCCCGGCTGCCCCATCGCCTGCCTCCCCTTGAAATAGTCCCCAACAACCCCTTCCACGCCACTCCGACGAGCCCCCTCGCCGGGGTGGCGTTTATATGTTTCTTAGCATATTCTTTTGCTACATCAAAATTTATCACTAAATTTGCATAATACGCAAATGATATAACTAATCTCAGAAAATGGGAAAAGACATAAATCGATTAAAAATAGTGCTCGCAGAGCAGAAAAAGACTAATAAATGGCTTGCACAGCAGCTTGGGAAAGACCCGGCAACTGTGTCGAAGTGGTGTACCAATACAGCACAACCGTCATTGGAAACTCTTTCTGAGATTGCGCAGTGTTTGAAAGTGGATGTTCGCACCCTCCTTCATTCCAATTTTTTATTTGATATGGCTTCCGAGCCTTATGTCTCATACGGCAGAAAAGACGGCACATTATGAGCAAATTTAATGAAGCAACCCGCGTGCAGATGCCGGCTATGGTACATCTGACTCGTTTAGGATATACATATTTTGGGAAAATATCTGAGGAAGATGCAGGAACAGTCTATGACCCTTCTACAAATATTCTTATTGAGGTTTTCCAAAAGCAATTTAATAACCTGAATCCAAACTCTCCGGTTTCAGCTTCCCAAATACTTCAAGACATACGCAATGACTTGAAGAATGATGACCTTGGATATGCTTTCTATCAGAGACTAAAGGCGGTGTCTCCAGTCAAACTGATTGACTATGATACCCCATCCAACAACACATTTCATTTTACTGCCGAATTCACCTGCAAGAATGGTCAAGATGAGTTCAGACCGGATATTACATTGTTTGTAAACGGTATGCCTTTGGTTTTCATTGAAGTGAAGAAACCAAACAACTCCGGCGGTATGGTCGCGGAAAGTAAGCGGATGAATCTACAGCGGTTCCCCAACAAGCGTTTCCGTTCCTTTATCAACATTACTCAGTTGATGATATTCTCTAACAATATGGAGTATGACACAATGGGAGGGATTGTTCCGTTGCAAGGTGCATTCTATTGCACAGCTGCAAAAGAGTCTGCCCCATTCAACTGTTTCCGCGAGGAAAATCGCTCGAATGCTGATATAGCGCCATACAATCGGAATTACCCATATAAACCCATAAACAAGGACTTTGAGAAGAAAATTCTTAAAGACTTCAATTGCGAAGTTATTCATACAACTCCCGAATACAAGACTAATCTCGATACCAATACGCCAACCAACCGCATACTGACCTCAATGTGCTCTCCGGAACGTTTGCTGTTTATCCTCAGATACGGCATCGCATACGTAAAATCTGAACGTGAGGTTGACGGAAAGATTGAGATTACCGACCAAAAACATATCATGCGCTATCAACAGATGTTCGCGGCATTGGCAATCAGAGAACATCTTGAGAACGGGGCAAAGGCCGGCGTGGTATGGCATACGCAAGGCAGCGGCAAAACAGCATTATCCTATCATTTAGCCTATTTCCTTAACGACTATTTTGCCAAACAAAATAAAGTCGCCAAATTCTACTTTATTGTTGACCGTCTCGACCTTCTCGAACAAGCAACACAGGAATTTGAAGCCCGGGGCTTGGTAGTCACCACTGCCAATTCCAGAAAAGAATTGATGGATCAGTTCCGCAGTAACCAGTCACAGCAGGGCGCAAGCGGCAAACAGGAAATAACGGTAGTGAATATCCAGCGTTTCGCTGAAGACAAGGAAAAAGTAAAACTTCCAGAGTATGCAACAAATCTTCAGAGAGTGTTCATTCTTGACGAGGCACATCGTGGCTATCGTCCTGGCGGTTGCTTCCTTGCCAATCTTTTCGATGCTGATCCCAATTCCATTAAGATTGCACTGACCGGCACTCCTCTTCTTAAAGATGAAAAGGCCACCGCTACAGTTTTTAGCGACTATTTTCACACATATTATTATGACCGCTCGATAGCAGACGGATATACTCTAAAAATCATCCGTGAAGAAATTGAGACCTCCTACAAGGAGAAACTCACTCAGATTATGGATAAGTTGGAGCAACTTGTTCTAAAAAAGGATGTTCAGAAATCAACCATCATCGAGCATGAGAACTATGTCAAGGAACTTATCCGCTATGTCATAACCGACCTCTCAAGATTCCGTCAGCAACATGGCGACAATACTCTCGGAGGTATGATTATCTGCGAGACAAGCGGACAAGCCCGTAACTTGGCAATGTATTGGGATGAGGTGCAACGAGAAATGAACAAAGATGCCTCTTTCCCTACCGACATCAAGGCAAAACTTATTCTCCACGATACAGACGATAAGGAGACCAGAAAGCAGATAGTTAAGGACTTCAAGAAAAATATGACCGTAGATGTGCTGATTGTGTTCAATATGTTGCTGACAGGATTTGACGCTCCGCGTTTGAAGCGCCTTTACTTCGGCAGAAAACTGAAAGACCACAATCTTCTTCAAGCTCTGACTCGCGTCAACCGCCCATATAAGAATAATCGCTACGGCTACATCATAGACTTTGCAGACATAAAGCGCAACTTCGAAGAAACCAACGAGGCTTATCTTCAGGAATTGAATCGTTTTAACGACCCGGAAGAAGATGGTAGCGGAGTGACCAACACGTTCACACAAGTACTCGAAAATCCGCAGGAAATACTTGACACTATGCGGGATATTCACGACACCCTGTTTGAATATACCGTTGACAATGTAGAGGAATTCAGTTCGGAGGTCTCAACAATACAAGACAAGGAGGAACTGTTGAAGCTTAAAAAAGTGTTGGAGGCGGCCCGCGATTGTGGCAACCTTGTCCGCACTTTCGGCGATGATGAGTTGAAGGAAAAATTTTCAAAGGTGGAACTGACCAAACTTCCAGATATGCTGAAAGAGGTACAGCATCACATCACCATTATCAATCAGAAAGAAGCCTTCAACGCAAATGAGCAGACCACCATTCTTGTAAACGAGGCAATGCAGGATATTGAGTTCACCTTCTCGAAGATTGGAGAAGAGGAGCTGAAACTTATTTCCGGTGGCCGCGAGCTGCAAGACAAATGGCGCGATACTATCCGAGCCTTTATGGACAACATCGACCAAGACGATCCGGAGTTCATCACTCTGAGAGAAGCCTTCACCCAGCGATTCAAGGAGCACGGATTCGTCATTGACTCCATTGCCAAGTTCAATGAAGAAACCGCCGCTCTCGATT
>OFFM01000399.1_pt1 | contig 36385 bp, 31 predicted proteins | sample 1521401 | NCBI WGS metagenome assembly OFFM01 (sample SAMEA3504118, study PRJEB24116) | mouse gut metagenome | biome: mouse gut; feature: mouse-associated habitat; material: faeces | place: Denmark | collected 2011
ATACTGCGGGAGCTGCGAGTAATAATGAATCGATCCTGTCAAGAATGCCGCCATGTCCGGGAATGATATTGCCGGAATCCTTGATATGAAGAGAGCGCTTTATCAGAGATTCCACGAGGTCACCCCATGTGCCGAATATAGTAACAACTCCTGCAAGTCCAAGCCAGAATGGCAGATTCTTTTCAAATCCAAAGAATCCGGAGCAAAAATATGAAAATATTGCGGCTGCACAAAGGGAAATTATGAAACCTCCTAAAAATCCCTCCCATGATTTTTTTGGTGAGATTCGTTCGAACAATCTGTGCTTGCCAATGGAGCTTCCAACGAGGAATGCGCCTGTATCGTTTATCCATAGCAGGAAGAAGACGGATAGTAATGCTTCCGGTCTGCTGAATAAGTATGAAATAGCTACCGCACATGCTAAAGGAACCCCGATATAAATCTGTCCCATGAATGAATGTGCAAGGTTCTCTATCGGCCTGTTATCATTTATATATAGCTCTTCAATCATTCTTGCCACAATCACGGCAATCCAGAGAAGCAGAGGAAATATATACACCCCGAAGCATAGGCATATGACTCCTGCTATATCAAGAAGTAGGGTAGGGATTCTTCGCGGGGTGATGTCAGATGAAATTCTTGAAAATTCAATTACAGATAGGGTCGCGAATACAGATGCCATAATAGCCACTGCTTCATGACCAAACAGGATACAGCCTATAATTATGCCGCAGTATATTACACCGGACAGAGTGCGGAGCGAAAGTTTCTTCAGATCCATAATGAATGAAAATTTTAACAAAGTTAATTATAATGCGCGGTTCCTGCAACAACAAGTTGTTTAAAATTTTGAGGGAACAGACTCTTAAAGATAAAGGGAACCGCTGTTATTACGATTCCCTTTGTCTATTTATGTCTGACCGATGTAAACGGACTCTTTGTCTTATTCTTCTGTCACTTCTTTCGGTAGGGCGGCGAGACGGTATTCGTGTTTCTTTATAAAGTTGAGAATCGCGTCTCTTTCCTCGCTTTGATCTACATCGGTTTCAATGCGTTTGACTGCATTGAAAGGTGATGTCTGGCTCTGATATACATGGCGATAGCATTTGGCGATATCATCAATCACAGATTCGGATTTTTTCCCTTTTCTGAGTATATATGCGTTTACACCATAATATTCGATTGGATTATGGGCCATAATCGAGAATGGAGGCACGTTGTTGTTCACGCGGCAACCACCTTTTATGAGCACCCATTCCGCAACATCGCAGTTTTCATGTACAAGAGCGTTAGAGGACAATATGGAGTAGCTGCCTATTTTGCATGCTCCCGCAATCTTTGCAGCGTTTCCAATCACAACATAATCACCTACGATAGAATCATGACCGATATGACTCTGAGCCATAATGAAAGAATTGTTTCCAATCTTGGTCGATTTCCCGGCATGGATGCTACGGTTGATTATCACATGCTCTCTAATGCAGTTGTTATCACCGATCTCCACATAAGAGTCTTCTCCTTTCCATCTGAAATCCTGAGGATCCGCTGAGATCACGCATCCATCAAAGAATCGGTTATTTTTACCAATTCTTGCGCCTGAACGTATACTCACATGAGGACCGATCACGCATCCTTCACCGATCTCGACATTGTCATCAATATAGGCAAAAGCGTTTATTGTGACATTATCTCCTATTTTTGCATTTGGATGCACAAATGCGAGTGGACTAATCTGAAACATAGTATCAAGTTTTAGGTTAACCAAATTATCTGCCACCACCCACAGCTTGATACAGGCTTATCAGAGATGCTACCTGTGTGTGCCAGCAAGCGAGACCTGACATCTGAGCATTCAAAAGACTTGAACGAGCTGTCAGAACCTCAAGATAGGTGGTTTTCTGGTCTAAAGTTAATAATTCTTGTGTATATTCCACACTTTTTTCCAGATTATCTATCTGCTGCTCGAGCGATTTTTTCTTCACTTCGGTATTTGCAATAAGAGAAAGCGCATCACTAACATCGGCACTTGCACTCAACACTGTCTTTTCGAACGCATTCATAGCTTGTTTCTGTCTTGCTTTTGCAGCTTCAAGTGTGGCTATGTTCTGTCCTCTTGAGAACAATGGAGCAGCAAGTTGTCCTGCGAGCTGGATAAACCATTTGCCCGGGTTGGTAATCATGCTTCCAAGAAGGTTTGTGAAGCCACCCTGTGCTGAAATAGAGAGGGTGGGATAGAAGGCTGCTCTTGCGCTGTTTGTAGTGTAGTATGCGGCAGCAAGACCTCTTTCAGCTGCTCTTACATCAGGACGCACAGCGAGGTATGACATAGGAATGCCGTTACGCACATCTACAGGCAGAGAGAATGAAAGGTCTGAGGTTACTTCCCATTCCTGGGGATATACACCAAGAAGGATGGAAAGAGTGTTGGAGGTTTCCTTGATACTTTGTTTTATATCCGGAATTGATGCCATGATACTCCAGTAATTGGCTGCACTTTGAACGACTGCAGCTTCATTAACATATGCAGCCTCTTTCATAGCTTTCATTGATTCAACCTGGTCTTTCCATATAACGGCTGTCCTTTCTGTGAGTTCCAACTGCTGTTTAAGGAGAACGAGGGCGTAGTAGGTGTTTGCAACTCCACAGATTATCTGAGAGCGAGTAGCTTGTTCATAATCCTGCATTTGTTCGACAGATACTTTAGCTCCGCGTTTACGGTTGAGAATCTTGCCGAACACATCGATTTCCCAGTTGGCTGCCAATGGAATTGTATAACTCCAATTCATGTGACTTCCACCATAGCTTGCCGATCCTCCGTTAGGATTCAATGCAAGCGATGGGAAATAGCTTAGTTTAGCACCCTTTAATTGAGCTTGCGCTATCTCCACGTTATGGCGCGCATCATCAAGGTCATTGTTGTTGGCGAGAGCCTGGCGGATATAACCCTGCAGAAGCGGATCTGTGAATACTTTTTCCCAGCCGAGATATTCAAGGGATGTTGAATCAACGGGCTGTTCCGTAGCTTTGCGGAAATCATCCACAAAAGCATTATCTTCGGATGGAAGTTCATATTTCCGGTAGATATGACAGCTGCTTAAAGCAACTGTCAGCATCACCGGCACTATATATCTTATTAACTTGTTCATTGTTTAATTATTCTCTTGTTATACTGTATTGCTCAATTTCTGATGTCAGGCCTGTATTATCTTTGTCTTTCCATTTAAGCGGAGATATCTTCTCCTGTATGAGCTGGAATGCGACAAACATTGCAGGAACAACCAGAACCTGTAGAATCATACCTACAAGCATACCTCCGATGGCTCCTGTTCCAAGTGCGTTGTAACCGTTGGCACCTGCGCCGGTTGCAAACATAAGAGGAAGAAGACCAATGATCATCGCAAGCGATGTCATGAGAATCGGTCGCAGACGCGCTGTCGCACCCTGGATTGCAGACTGAACCACACTGAGACCGGTGCGTCGTCTTTCAAGCGCGAACTCAACGATAAGGATGGCGTTCTTCGCAAGAAGACCGATAAGCATGATGAGTGCGATCTGGAGATAGATGTTGTTGTCAATACCCATCATTCTCGCAAAGATAAATGTGCCCATCAGACCGAACGGGACAGAGAGGATAACAGCCCATGGAATGATGTAACTTTCATATTGAGCTGACAAGAGCAGGTAAACGAACAGAAGCACAAGAGCGAAGATATATGCAGTCTGGCTACTTCCGCCTTTTGCCTCCTCACGGGTCATACCTGAATACTCATAACCGAATCCAACCGGAAGCATCTGTGCACCGACTTCCTCAATAGCCTTGATAGCGTCACCTGATGAGAAACCGGGGGCCGGCTGTCCGGTAACAGCTATTGATGTAAACATATTGAAGCGGTTGATGATGTCAGGACCGTAAACACGTTTTAGGGAAACAAAGTTGTCGATAGGAGCCATGGTAGCGCCATTTCTAACCTTGATCTGTTTGAGAGTCTCGGGTGAAACTCGTGATTCAGGGTTCGCCTGCATCATTACACGGTAAAGCTTACCGAACTTATTGAAGTTGGACACGTACATACCTCCGTAATATCCTTGCAATGCCGACAAAATCTGGTTCTGAGTGAGACCTGCTTGTTTGATTTTCGCCACATCAAGTTCTACAAGATACTGTGGGAAAGTAGGATTGAAGGTTGAATATGCCATCTGGATTTCAGGGCGAGCATTAAGAGCCGCGATGTAACGCTGATATACCTGGAAGAAGTTGTTAAGATCTCCACCGGTCTTATCCTGAAGCTTGATTTCAAAACCACTGGTGGCTGAATATCCCGGGATCATAGGTGGCGTAAAGAACATTATTCGGCCATCTTTTATCTGAGAACACTTCTGATAGAGCATGCCAAGCACAGCATTTGCATTCTCGGTTTTCTCATCACGTTCTTCCCAAGGGCGAAGTTTTATGATGAAAGAACCGTAGGTGTTACCCTGTCCTCCGACGAAGCTGTAACCGGTGATTGCGTTCCTGGTCTGAATCGCGTGGATGGAACCGCAGATACTGTCTACTTCGTCCATAATGGATTTAGTTTTCTCCATAGCGGTTGCAGGCGGCATATCGACTACACCCATGATTGTTCCGGTGTCTTCCTGGGGCACCATGGATGTAGCTGTTGTGCTCATCAACCATACAAGTACTGCAATAGATGCGGCTACAAGACCGAATCCAGTGATTTTATGACGGATGAACCAAGAGGATGCTGTATTATATACTTTGAGCAGTTTGTTGAATCCTTTGTTGAAGAAATCGATAAATTCTTTGGAGAACATACCGACAAGAGCAAGGATTCCGACAACAACTGCGATAACACCCTTCAAAATGTTTTCAAAGTCGAACCATCCCATCATGAGGAATGCAATTGCGGCGACAATGAAAAGCAAGGTGACAAGGGGAGGAAGCTTAAAGCCCATACGTTTCTTGTATGTCTCCTTCACCACTTCTCCGGCCGCTGAATATGCATCTTTCATACGCTCTTTAAGAGGTTTCTCATGCTCTTTGTTGTGCGGCTTCAGGAAGAGCGCACAAAGTGCAGGTGAAAGAGTAAGCGCGTTGATAGCTGAAAGTCCGATAGACATGGCCATCGTAAGACCGAACTGACGGTAGAATACACCTGATGTACCACCCATGAATGACACTGGGATGAACACAAGCATCATAACGAGAGTAATGGAGATCAGAGCTCCAGCAATTTCATTCATGGCATCGATGGCGGCACGCTTTGATGATGAATATCCTTCATCAAGTTTGGCGTGTACCGCCTCGACGACGACTATGGCATCGTCGACCACAATGGCGATTGCGAGAACGAGAGCTGAAAGAGTCAATAGGTTCACAGAGAACCCAAAGATATTCATCAGGAAGAATGTACCGATCAACGCAACGGGAATCGCGATGATAGGAATCAGTGTAGAGCGGAAGTCCTGAAGGAAGATGAACACAACGAGGAACACAAGAACGAATGCCTCGATAAGTGTTTTCACAACCTCATGAATTGAAGCGAAAAGGAAGTCATTCACGCTCATGGTGGTTATGATCTTCACACCTTCTGGAGCCTCCTGCTGGAATTTGTCAAGCTCTTTCTGTATGTCTTCCACAACCTGCGTGGCATTGGAGCCGGCTGACTGGAACACAATGGCGGAACATCCGATGTGGCCGTTTGTTGTGGAGTGGAAGCCATATGAAAGTCGGCCAAGTTCGATATCAGCCACGTCTTTGAGCCTGAGGATTTCGCCATCGCTGCTTGCCCTAACTATGATATCGCCGAATTCAGTCTCATCCTGAAGACGACCTTTGTATCTCATCACATACTGGAAGCTTTGATTACCATTCTCACCGAACTGACCGGGAGCAGCCTCGATATTCTGTTCGGCAAGTGCAGCGGAAACATCAGTCGGCATAAGACCGTACTGAGCCATTACGTCTGGCTTAAGCCATATACGCATACTGTAATCAGCGCCCATCACCATGGCATCACCCACACCGGATACACGTTTGATAACCGGGATGATGTTTATTGCCATGTAGTTTTCAATAAACTCTTCGGAATATTTTCCGTCAGCATCGTATACATTGAAAACCATGAGCATTGAGCTCTGACGCTTCTGGGTAATGACTCCCACCTGGTTTACCTCGGCAGGGAGAAAACTTGCAGCCTTGGCAACGCGGTTCTGCACATCGACAGCTGCCATGTCTGGGTCCATTCCGGGTTTGAAATATACCTGGATTGTTGCTGAACCGTTGTTAGCAGCTGAAGAATACATGTAATCCATGTTCTCAGCACCGTTGATCTGCTCCTCAAGAGGTGCAATCACAGAGTTCAGCACACTCTGGGCATTAGCACCTGTATAGGTGGTGGATACCTGAATTGTCGGCGGTGCGATATCAGGATATTGTTCAACAGGGAGAGAGGCGAGACCCAATATACCGAAAATCACGATAAATATCGAGATTACGGTGGACAGAACGGGTCTGTTTATAAAGGTTGATAAATTCATCTTGAAATAATTTATTTCTTAGGCTTGATAACCATGTCGTCCTTAACTGTTATACCAACTCCCTCAGTAACGATTACATCACCAGGTTTTAGTCCACCTGTTACGATGTAATTCTTTCCATCGTTCTCTGTCGCAATCTGAATAGGGGTTGAATGAACTTTGCTTGAATCTCCAACTACGTAGCAGAATTTCATATCCTGTATTTCGTATGTGGCATTCTGCGGAATCAGAATCACACCGTTACGTGTTGAAGGAATCATTACCTGCCCCGTGTTTCCACTGCGAAGCATCCCTTTGGGATTTGGGAAAATAGCTGTAGCGGATGCCGCACCCGTTGAAGGATCAATCACACCTGAGATAGAAATGATTTTTCCAGGATACTCATATCTCTCACCATTGGCAAGCTGTAGAGATACCGCCGGCATATTTGCTATAGCCTCTTCGATAGTGCGGCTGCCATTATCGGTCATATTAAGAATATCTTTCTCATTCAATGAAAATGCAGCGCGCATGTCACTGCTGTTTGAGAGGATTGTAAGCAGAGTCGAGGGCGATACAAGTGATCCCTCGCGATAATCGATCTTACCTACAATACCAGCTGCCGGTGCAGTTACGACTGAATATGACAGGTTTTTACGGGCATTTACAAGATTTGCCTGAGCCTGGTTTAGCTGGGCTTTGGCTGCGTTGAGTGCGTCTGCTGATGTCTGATATGCAGGAGCGCTGATTATATTTTTATCAAGAAGTATCTTATTATTGTTCGCATTAGTCTGGGCTGTATTTACATTTGCCTGAGCAACTGCAACTGCAGCATTTGCAGCGTCTACTGCTGCTTGCAGACTTACCTGATCAATGGTAAAAAGCACTTGCCCCTTGCTTACTTTCTGACCTTCCTCAACATTTACTTTTGTAAGAAAACCAGAAATCTGCGGACGGATCTCAACGTCGTTTTCACCGCGAAGGGATGTCGGATAGCCGGATTCAAGGCTCGAGTCAACTTCACCGATCGTCATGACAGCAAGTTCGGGAGCCGCTCCCTGTTGCTGCTGGTTGTTTCCTTTACACGAAGGAAGAATCACAGCCACTGTCAACGCCGACAGTGACAATGCATACAATTTTCTAATTTTCATATCAATATGGTTTGTTATATTTTGTTTACCTGTACAGTTTAAAAAACGCAAAATAGCTTGTATTCCCTTTATTAATATAGTTATAAAAGGAATCCACTGCAAATTTAACAATTAAAGTTGTGAAGAAATATTAAAAAGTTCAAAAATACGCCAATTTGACCAATAATGACCTTTTAGGAAAACTAAAATTTGTGATTTAGTTTTCTTTGCGGCTATAATTTTTGTGCCATGACTTTCATTAACCGGGCCATGGTTTCCTCTGGAACTTTTCAGTTAACTATAATTCAGATATTATTTCAGAAACGCATCCGAGTGTTTTCTCCGGTGCTTTATCCCAGAAATCAACGTATTGCGAAACATTTTCTGCAGCCCCGGGGGTATCACTCATAACCCGTATAATGGCAAATGGTACACCGCATGCAGTGCATGTCTGTGCTATTGAAGCAGATTCCATATCTACGGCGAGCGCATCAGGGAAATTGGATTTTATATCATCTACTTCTTCTTTCAAATGAATAAACTTGTCACCGCTGCAAATAAGACCGAAGTGAACATTGCTGTCGTTTCCGAATATTTCCTTACCCTTTTCAATTATCGTGCTGCTTGGGATAAGGGTGGAATTGAAACCATCAGCTGCTCCATATTGAGTGCCGGGTCCGCACCATACATCGTGATATGACACTTTATCCGCGATTAAAACAGAACCTACGCCTAATGAACCGTCAACACCACCTGCAACGCCGCTGTTGATTATCAGATCAGGGGAAAGCTCGCGTATTACCTCATAAGTCTTCAGCGCGGAGTTCACTTTGCCAATTCCGCATTTACCTGCTATAATCGTATTACTTCCGATTGTTCCTATATAAAAAGAATCTTTCCCAATTTTACGTTCTATTTTCTCCGGCATAAGGTTTAGAAGCAGAGAAAGTTCTTTGTCCATTGCGACAAGTATTGCAATTTTCATAATGAAAAAGTACGTTTAAAATGTTTAATAGTTATGCAAAATTAACTAAATTTGTTAACTGATAGCAATATCATGCAATAAAAGTGAGATGTTTGAAGTGTTACGGTATCATAAATAGTCGACATCGCACATATTATCGGAATATAGAAATTGTGTTATTATGAAGACAATAAAAATATGGAATGACAATCCGTCTGAGTCACAGATAAACGAAATATGTGATCTCCTGGAGCGTGGAGGTGTCGTTATAATTCCTACGGATACTTTGTATGGGATATGTTGTGATGCGCTGAATCCCAAATCTATAGAGCGCATATGTCGTTTGAAAGGTATTAATCCGGACAAAGCGAATTTATCAGTCATTTGTTCCGGAATATCGATGGCTGCGGAATATTCACGTATAGGTAACAATGAATTTGGAATAATCAAGGATAACACTCCCGGTCCGTTTACCTATCTCTTGAAATCCTCTTCGTCTTTACCTAAAGTATTCAAAGGAAGAAAGGTGGTTGGAATCAGAATTCCCGACTGTAATGTGGCGCGACAAATAGCAGAACGGCTCGGGCATCCGGTGATGACAACGTCTGTGGAATGTGATGATTATGATTATGCAGTAAACGCAGAATTGATAGCCGAGAAGTATGAATCATCCGTGGATATGATGGTTGATGCCGGTGACGGAGATACAGAGCCTTCGACAATAATTGATCTGACATCTGGGGAGCCTACAATAATAAGAGAGGGTAAGGGGGTGCTCAATTAACTCCTTTCTCACTTGTGACGTGATGAGTTGAGATAAATGATTTGAATTATATGCATCTGGCTAAACAACAATTAAAGAATGCTATGCTCCCTGTCGCAATGGTGGGAGGCGCGGTTTTTTATAAGTGGATGGGGTATCTGACATTTTTGTCGCCATACCTCATTTTTCTAATGTTATTTATAACTTATTGCAAGCTTGAGATAAAAGATTTCAAGCCGCAGAAAGAGCATTTGGCGCTTATTACCGTGCAGATGATACTTGCGGCAATGATATATCTCGCAGTTTCTCCCCTTAATCATACTGTGGGAGAGGGAATCTTTATTTGTGTTTTCATACCAACTGCCACTGCAGCTCCGGTGATTACTTCTATGCTTGGCGGAAGTATTTCGTTTGTAGCAACATATTCATTGCTTTGCAATGCGATCGTTGCAATAATAGGTCCAGTTGTGCTTGCTGCCATAGGTGATAACCCGGATATGACCTTCGTTAAATCCTCTCTTTTGATATGCTCAAAGGTTTTTCCTCTGATCATAGGGCCGTTGGCATTTGCGATGATCTTACGTTATTGTGTCCCAACTGTACATTCGAAAATTGTAGGTCATCAGAGCATTTCGTTTTATCTTTGGGCCGTATCATTATTCATAATAGTTGGCAGTTGCGTAAGTTTTACCATAAATACATGGGATGACAGCCGGATACTTACAGTGATAATGCTTGTATTGGGTTCATTGGCAGCATGCCTGTTGCAATTTTTCATAGGGCGTAAGATTGGTGGGAAGTTTAAAGATAAAGTATCGGGGGGCCAAAGTCTTGGACAAAAGAATACAGTCCTTGCTGTCTGGCTGGCCTTGACATATCTCAATCCTATATCCTCGATCGCTCCGGCAGCATATATTGCGTGGCAGAATATAGTCAACTCATGGCAGCTTGTCAGACATACCTCCCTTACGAGGTGATTTGCATTTTTCTGCAAGTGTGCATCCGCTGCAACCACCTTTGCCGCTATCCTTGCATTTTCTTATAAACTTTATCAAGATCCATGCAAGCGCTCCTATAACAAGGATACCTACCACTGTATATTGGATCAATAAATTCTTATCCATCTGTTTCCTTCTTTTTGTTTGAACGGGATTTTGCGGATGGTTTGGAGTCAGCGCTCTTTGCAATCTCAACGGGTGCTGTAGCTATCCGGCGGTTGGAGTTGTCTTTTAACACAGAAATAACAATTTCAGAAATCATTTGTTTCAATTGAGCGATAAACTCGGCCGCACTATATTCTCCACGTTCAATTTGTCTGAGTCGCCCCTCCCAGATTCCGGTAAGTTTTGCGCTTTTCAGCAATTCTTCTTGAATCACGGATATGAGATCAATGCCGGCAGGTGTCGCCCTCAATGATTTTCTCTCTTTTCTTATATACCCTCTTTTGTAGAGAATCTCTATAATTGCGGCTCTGGTAGATGGACGCCCGATGCCGTTTGCTTTTAAAGCTTCCCGGAGCTCTTCGTCTTCTACAGATGCCCCTGCTGTCTCCATTGCCTTCAGTAAGGTACCTTCAGTGTAATATTTAGGAGGCTGGCTGGTCTTTTTTACAAGTTTTGGCACATGAGGGCCTGATTCCCCTTTTGTGAATGCAGGAAGAACTGCAAGTTCCTCATCTTTATTATCCTCAGCTTTTTCAGCATCCACAGTGGAATATATTCCTTTCCTTGATTGATACACAAATTTCCACCCTTGATCGGTTATCACTCTGCCGGATGCTTTGAATTTATACTTACCAGCCTCAGCCTTGACCACAGTCTGCTCGAACTGGCAATCAGGATAGAATACGGAAATAAAACGCAGTGCAATTGTGTCGTATACATTACGTTCATCAACTGATAGGGTTTCAGGTAGTGGCTGTCCTGTAGGGATAATTGCGTGATGATCCGTAACTTTTGAATTATCGAATACCTTTTTGCTCTTTTTAAGTTTTTCTCCGCGCAGAGGTTGGATTATATCATTAAAGTGATGACAGATACCATTGAGGATCCCTTTACATTTAGGATACATGTCATCTGTCAGATATGTGGTGTCTACACGAGGATATGTTGCAAGCTTCTTTTCATAAAGAGATTGAATAGCTTTAAGAGTCGCATCCGCCCCCATGCCGAATTTCTTATTGCATTCAACTTGCAGGGAGGTGAGGTCGAATAGACGGGGAGGAGCCTCTTTCCCTTTCTTTTTCTCAATATCAGTCACAACCAATGGATATTGTGCGCAATCCTGCACAATAGTCATGCCATCCTCTTGTTTCTCAAATGGTTTGAGTGCAGAAGAGAAAAGGGTGTCTCGATATGTGGTTTTAAGTTCCCAAGTGTCTTTGGGAATGAAATTCTCAATTTCCTTCTGCCTGTTGACAACAAGAGCCAAAGTTGGTGTCTGTACTCTACCGACGGAAAGAATCTGTCTGTCAAGACTATATTTGATTGTATAAAGTCTTGTCGCGTTAATGCCTAAAATCCAGTCTCCAATAGCTCTGCATAGACCGGCGGTGTACAATGGCTCAAGATCTTTATGACTTCTCAAATGCTCAAATCCCTCTCTTATGGATTCATCTGTAAGTGAACTTATCCATAGGCGCTTTATTGGCTTATTGCAGCCTGCTTTCTGCATGACCCACCGTTGGATCAATTCTCCCTCTTGTCCTGCGTCTCCACAGTTGATAACTTCATCGCACTGCTCAATTAAACTTTTTATTGTGTTGAACTGAGTCTCTATGCTTTGTTGAGGAATTAATTTTATTCCAAATTTAGGTGGTATCATAGGCAACGATGACAACGACCATCTTCTCCAGTCGAGAGTATAGTCGGCAGGCTCCTTGAGTGTGCACAGGTGTCCGAATGTCCATGTCACACAGTAACCGTTTCCTTCATAGTAGCCCTGTCTTTGGGTATTAGCCCCAAGAATTCTGGCAATATCGCGCCCAACGCTTGGTTTCTCAGTTATACAGAGTATCAAAGCTTTATATTTTTTTTGCCTCGTTCCACAGCGCATCCATTTCGGATAAAGTCATATCTTTCACCGATTTCCCCATCTCTTTTGCTTTGGATTCGATATAATTAAACCGTCGGATAAACTTCTTATTTGTTTTTTCAAGTGCGTTTTCCGGATCCACACCATACAGTCTTGCGGCATTGACAACAGAGAATAACAGGTCTCCGAACTCCTCTTCAAGAGCGCTCATGTTGCCATTGCTTATTTCTGCCTCAACTTCTGAAATTTCCTCTTTTACTTTATCCCAGACTTGTCTTGGTTCCTCCCAATCAAAACCGACGTTCCTTACTTTTTCCTGGATTCTATTTGCCTTTATTAACGCAGGAAGGGCAGTAGGCACCCCTCCGAGTACGGATTTATTGCCTTTTTTTTCCTTGAGTTTTATCTGTTCCCAATTCTGCGCAACTTCCTCAGCATTATCAACTGATATGTTCCCATATATATGCGGGTGACGGAATTTTAATTTCTCTACGAGGGACTCACATACATCAGCAATGTCGAATTCATTTTTTTCTTCGGCTATTTTTGAATAAAATGCTACGTGGAGCAGCACATCACCCAGCTCTTTTCTGATGTTGGGAGTATCGTCAGAGATAAGGGCATCAACCAATTCAAACACTTCCTCAACGGTATTGGGTCGCAGAGATTCGTTTGTCTGTTTGGCATCCCATGGGCATTTAACTCTTAGAGTGTCAAGGACATCTAAAAATTCTCCAAAAGCATGCAGTTTATCTTCTTTTGAATGTTGTTTCATCATCCATCAATTTTGAATACAAAATTAATCATAAATTTTAAATATAGGACAGCGGTATATGAAAATAGTGAAATTTGAGGCTGTAGCTGTGTTTTAGCAAGAAATTGTTAAATATTTGTAGAATAATTATTATCTTTGTGGATTGAAAAAGATTGTATGAATAAGTATTTGAATCCAGCAAGTGTAAAAGAGTTCTCTACTCTATTGGGACAGAGCGATAAAATCGTTCTGACATGTCATGTGCATCCGGATGGCGACGCAATAGGCAGCACTCTCGGGCTGTGGCATCTTCTCAAGGCATTGGGCAAGCAGCCTTCGGTAGTTGTGCCGGATGTGCCTCCAAGGTCTTTGCGTTTTATGCCGGATTTCAATGAAATAGCAGTATACACTCGTCATGATCCATACTGCACCCGTCTTGTTGAAGAATGCGACTTAATTATCTGTTGTGACTTCAACAAGCCTTCACGTCAGGATCATCTTGCGCCTTTAATTCAGGGTGCTTCCGCTCCCAAAGTATTGATCGATCATCATGAAGGACCTGATATTGATTGTGTTGTAGAGTTCTCATATCCGGAAATGTCGTCTACATGTGAACTCGTTTTCAGGGTTATAGCCGCCTGTGGTCTATATAGTGATATAGACAGGAATTGCGCTACATGTCTGTTGACAGGTCTCATTACCGACACTCAGAATTTTACTGTAAATTGCCGCAACAATGAGGTGTATGAAATCCTGACTAAGCTCATGGAGAAGGGTGCTGAGAAAACGAAGATCATAGATGAATGTGTCAAGGCATGCAGCTATGACGGCTTGCGACTGAAATCATATGCCATTTATGAGAAGCTTGAGATTTTCCCTGACCATCGTGCTTGTCTGATTACATTATCAAAAGATGAACTCGACCGTTTCCATTATGAAAAAGGTGATACGGAGGGGTTGGTGAATGAAGCTCTCAATATCCGTGGCATAGTTTATTCAATCTTTATGCGTGAGGATCCCGATTGCATTAAGGTTTCGGCGAGGAGCAAGGCAAATTTCCCTGTTTCAAGAATATGTTCGGATCTCTTCAATGGAGGAGGACATCTTCAGGCATCAGGTGGCGAATTCCATGGAACGTTGGATGAATGCCGGGATCTTTTTGTTGCGAACCTTGACAAATATGACAAGTATCTTCCCAAAAGATTCGATAAACTTGAGATTAAAACAGATAAATGACAAATAGAGAATAATCATTAAAATAATTAAACATCATAAATGATACTAAAATCAAAAATTCTTTTGTTGCCGGTTGTTATAGGACTGGTGATGTTGATGGGTTCTTGTGAGGAAACCAAAAGTTATTCCGAGTTGCTTACCGAAGAGGAGCACGCTGTGAACTGGTATCTTGCCCAGCATAAGGTTTCGCTTGAAATTCCATCTGACGGTGATTTTGAAACTGGTGATACAGCACCGTACTATAAAATGGATAAGGATGGATATGTTTATATGCAGGTGATCAACAAGGGATCAGAGACAGAACGTCCGGAGAAAGGAGATCTTGTGTATTTCCGATTCATGCGTATGAACCTCAAGACTTTACAATCCACAGGAGCTGATATATGGGAAGGTAATGCCGAGGATTTTGAAAATTACGCGAGCACAAGCCTTGTATATGGGAATAACGTTTTGACCTCAACCACTCAATATGGGGAGGGTCTACAAGTTCCTCTGGAATATCTGGGATATAATTGTGAAGTTAATTTAATTGTTAAATCTCCGGAGGGCTTCACAAGTGATGGTACTCAAAGCCAATGTCTACCGTATGTGTATAACATAAGATATTTCAAGGCGGAGTATTAATTTTTCATAGTCTGACAAGCTGTCAGACTTTCTATATTAAATGAGTTTAATAATTAAATCTTATAGCAGTGTCACTTATAAAATCCATTTCGGGAATACGCGGAACAATCGGTGGAAATCCCGGTGAGGGCCTCAGTGCCGTTGATGTAGTAAAATTCACAGCATCTTATGCTTCATTTATAAGGGATTCATATGACGGTCCCGGAAATTCGATAGTTGTTGGTCGTGATGCACGTCTCTCCGGCAAAATGGTCGAGAATCTTGTTGTCGGCACATTGATGTCTATGGGGTTTGATGTAATCAATATAGGCAAGGCGTCTACGCCTACAACCGAATTGGCTGTGACAGGTGAAAAGGCGTGCGGCGGTATAATAATCACGGCAAGTCATAACCCTGTGCAATGGAATGCGTTGAAACTTCTTAACCATAATGGTGAATTTCTTTCTGATGCAGAAGGTAAAGAAGTTATCCGTCGTGCGGAAATGGATTCATATACTTTTGCCGAAGTCTTTAACCTTGGTAAAGAGTACAGCAATGAGACATGGGCGATGCGCCATGTGGAAATGGTAAAGAATCTCGATCTTGTAGATGTTGATGCTATTGCTTCGGCTGATTTTACGGTAGCTGTCGATGGAATTAATTCAGTAGGAGGCGAGGTGATACCTATGCTGTTGCGCTCTCTTGGTGTTAAAAATATTATAGAGATTAATTGTGAGTCGACCGGTAAGTTCGCGCATACACCGGAGCCCATTCCTCAAAATTTGACAGGAATCTCCGAAGTTATGAAAAGCAGCAAAGCGGACGTAGGCTTCGTTGTGGATCCCGATGTTGACAGACTTGCAATAGTGATGGAGAATGGCGAAATGTTCGTTGAGGAGAATACACTTGTTGCTATTGCTGATTATGTTTTAAGCCATATCCCGGGTGCTACAGTATCCAATCTCAGCAGTTCGCGTGGACTAAGGGATGTTGCAAGGGCACATGGTTGTGAATATAGTGCCGCTGCAGTTGGAGAAGTCAACGTAGTTACCAAAATGAAAGAGGTCGGTGCTATTATCGGTGGTGAAGGAAATGGTGGGGTGATTTATCCGGAACTTCACTATGGACGTGATGCATTGGTCGGTGTGGCATTGTTCTTGACACTGATGGCTAAGTGTGGTAAGAAGGTATCTGAGATAAAAGAATCATTGCCTAAATATGAAATCGCCAAAAATAAGATTGAGTTGACACCCGATATAGATGTCGATGCAATCCTTGTTGCGGTTAAGAACCATTTCTCGAATGAAGAGGTGAATGATATTGACGGTGTTAAGATCGATTTCAAGGACAGCTGGGTTCATCTCCGTAAATCAAACACAGAGCCTATTATACGTATCTATAGTGAAGCTAACACTATGAAAGCTGCGGATGAGTTGGCTGAAAGTGTCAAAAAGATTATCAACGATCTGAAATAAAGTATGCTTAAGAAATTTTTCCTTAATACCCTCTCTTCATTTGTCGGGGCATGGATTGCTATTATCCTCTTCGGTATTGTCGGTGTTGTTGTTGCGGTAGGATTGGTAGCTCGCGTGCAAGGCAGTGACGCTACTCAAAGTATAAAGAAACATTCGATTCTCACATTGGATCTGAATGGAACAATTGTGGAATCCGAGACACCGACTTCACTTGACTATACAAGTCTTGTTTCAGGCTCTATTGAGAAGCCGCAGACTTTGAATGTAATAGTGGAGGGATTAAAGGAGGGTGCTGTCAATAGCGATATTGATGCTTTATACCTAAAATGCGGTGTGGCAGCAGCTTCCCCGGCAACATTTAATGCCATACGGGATGCTGTCGCTGAGTTTCGTAAATCAGGTAAAAAGGTATATGCATATGGTGATGCCTACACACTCGGCACATATTATGTAGCGTCTGCAGCAGACAAAATATATCTGAATCCCTACGGCCAATTAGCTATACAGGGTCTTGGATCAACATCGATGTATCTGAAAGGCTTGTTTGATAAACTTGGCATCCAATTTCAAGTGGTAAAAGTCGGTACATTTAAATCTGCTGTAGAGCCATACATCACTTCGGATATGAGTCAACCAGCAAGAGCGCAGCTTGATACTTTGTTCGGCGCGATGTGGGGATACATGAAAGACGGTATCTGTGATAATCGTAAGAAACTCTCATCCGAAAAGATCGATTCATTGGTAAACAATGGTCTGGTATTCTCCTCTGCAAATGAGGCTGTGAAAAATGGTCTTGTTGATGATGCCGTATATGAACGTACGATGGATGAGCGTCTTGCGAAATTCATCGGTGTAGAGAAGAAGAAACTTAATTTTGTCTCAGTCTCCACCCTTGTCGGTCAAGTTCCTTGGACAGATGCTTACAACAGCAAGAACCGTATAGCGGTTTTATACGCTACAGGTGAGATTGTTGATGGTGCTTCTACCGGAATTAATTATCAGAAGCTCGTGCCGATAATCACACAACTTGCTGATGATGACAATGTAAAAGGACTGGTTCTTAGAGTGAATTCTCCTGGAGGTTCTGCGTTTGGTAGTGACCAGATAGGAGAGGCGTTAGATTATTTCCAGTCTAAAAAGAAACCACTTGCAGTTTCAATGGGTGATTATGCCGCTTCCGGCGGTTACTGGATCTCTTGTTGTGCGGATAAGATTTATGCGGATCCTTTGACAATCACCGGCTCGATAGGAATATTTGGTCTCATTCCAAATGCCAAAGGTCTTGCTGATAAACTTGGTGTAAATCCGCAAAGCGTGTCTACTAATCCTGCGGCAAATTTCCCGACTATGTATGAGCCTATGGATGAAAGACAACTTGGCATAATGCAGAGATACGTGGAGAATGGTTATGATCGATTTGTGAAGCGAGTTGCCAAGGGTCGCAAAATGTCGGAAAATAAAGTTAGACTGATAGCTGAAGGTCGTGTATGGAACGCTATCAAAGCCAAAGAGATAGGACTTGTAGATTCGTTGGGATCTCTTGGGGATGCGATAGAATGGACAGCTGGAAAGGCAGACGTTCTCAAGAAATATGAGATTGCCGTCTATCCTGTTTTCGAACCATCTTTCTGGGACATGCTTCCAGCAGGAGAGATTGAAATGGCGAAACTGATGAAAGGCTCTAAATCTGTAGATCTTACAGAAGTGGGTATTAACTTTATAGAGAAGGTAATCAGAAGGAATCAGGTTCAAGCCCGTATGCCGGAATTTAATGTGACCCTTTGCAATTGAAGTTCCGTGTAGTGTGAATTATGTTTAATTAGGTATTTACATGACAGCTGAGACAAGAAATAAAATATTGAAATATGTTTTAACTCCCTTTTCATGGATCTATGGGGGGATCACAGCTGTACGCAATTGGATGTTTGACAACAAAATCCTTCCTCAGGAGGAGTTTGATGTGCCAATTGTCAGTGTAGGTAATCTGACAGTGGGCGGAACCGGTAAAACCCCGCATACCGAATACATCGTAGGCATGCTTGCGATGGATTATAACACTGCTGTATTGAGCAGAGGGTATAAACGCAAGACAAAAGGATTTCTTATGGCAAACTCCAATAGTACGCCTGACAGTATTGGTGATGAGCCGTTGCAGATTTTTCGTAAATTCGGCTCCAGAGTGAAAGTTGCCGTATGTGAGGATCGTAGAAAAGGGATACGGGAGCTGATCAAACAGTTTCCAAACGTGGAGCTTATCGTTCTCGATGATGCGTTCCAACATAGGTATGTTAAGCCGAAGGTCTCTGTTCTTCTTATGGATTATAACCGTCCGCTATACGAGGATCATCTACTGCCTCTTGGAAGACTCCGGGAGAGCCCTCACCAGATCAATCGTGCTGACATGGTTGTGGTAACCAAGTGTCCACATGATATAATGCCATTGGATTTTCGTCTTGTGCAGAAACATCTCGACTTGATGAAGTTTCAGAAGCTGTATTTTTCGAGATATACATATGGAGGCCTGCTTCCTGTATTTCCAGATGACGAGCCTTACAATGTCTCTCTTGCCGAATTAACGCGAAGTGACTCTGTATTGCTTCTAAGTGGAATTGCAAATCCGCGTGGATTTGTGCGTCATTTCAAGAGTTATCCTTTTAAAATAAAGGTATGTCACTTTCCTGATCACCATAATTTTTCAAGGGATGACCTGACAAACATTGAAAAAATGTTTGACTCATTATCGGGTGAGCATAAGATAATCTTGACGACGGAGAAGGATGCGGTTCGATTGGCATATAATCCTTATTTCCCTACACGATTAAAAAAAATGACCTATTTTATGCCAATCGCTGTCAAGATGATCAATGGTCTTGAGAATGCAGACTTCATATCGGATCTGAAAAAAGCTATAGACAGCACAACAGACTGATACTTTTTCACGTTGCTGTTGTTATAATATTACTAATGAAGTTGTTTAAGCAACTACAATTGAAATTGATCAAATTATATAATTATAAGCAGCTGTTTAATATGAACAGCCTGATATAACCCTAAATCGATAACAAATGGAAAAATCTTATTTGGAAAAAATCAAGGAAACCGCTGCGTTTATTCGCGCGGAAGTGGGAGAGCTTCCCAAAATAGGAATCATACTTGGCACAGGTCTTGGAGATCTTGTGAATCATATAGAAATATCTAAAGAGATAGATTATCATAGCATTCCCAATTTCCCTGTTTCAACAGTAGAGGGACATTCCGGAAAACTTATTTTCGGTAATCTCGGTGGAAAATATATAATGGCGATGCAGGGCCGTTTCCATTATTATGAAGGTTATGATATGAAGGAGGTTACTTTCCCTGTGCGAGTTATGAAGGAAATCGGTGTCGATACATTATTTGTAAGTAACGCAGCCGGGGGAATGAACAAGGAGTTCAAGGTTGGTGATGTCATGATTATCACTGATCATATCAATCTGTTCCCGGAGAATCCATTAAGAGGAAAGAACTATAACGAGCTCGGTCCTCGTTTCCCCGCAATGACAGAGGCGTATTCAGCTGCATTGATCAATATGGCTGACGATATAGCACGTGAGGATAATATAAGGTTGATGCATGGTGTATATGTTGGTACTCCTGGTCCTACTTTTGAAACTCCCGCCGAATATGAATATTTCCATATAATTGGTGGAGACGCAGTCGGTATGTCGACAGTTCCTGAGGTGATTGTCGCAAATCATGCAGGCATGAGAGTCTTCGGAGTGTCTGTTATAACAGATCTCGGTGGTAAGGATATTAAGGAAGTTCCGACGCATGAGGAGGTACAGAAAGCGGCAGTCAAGGCTCAGCCGGTAATGACTACGGTTATTAAACAAATGCTCGCAAGAATCTGATTGAATGGAATCTAAACAAACAGAAATATCAAGTATTGGTGAGTTTGGTCTTATTGACCGGCTCACCAAAAACTTTCCTTTAAGGAATGAGTCTTCTTTAAAGGGAGTAGGAGATGATGCCGCAGTTCTTGAATATGGCGACAAGGAGATATTGGTGACCACTGATCTGCTGCTTGAAGGTATTCATTTTGATTTAAGATACGTCCCTCTAAAACATCTTGGATATAAGGCTGCTGTTGTCAATTTCAGCGATGTTTATGCGATGAATGGCTGCCCTAAGCAGATAACAGTGAGCCTCGGTGTGTCAAGCCGCTTCACAGTCGAGCATATTGAGGAACTGTATTCCGGTATCCGGCTTGCTTGTGAAATCTATGGTGTCGATCTTGTAGGTGGTGACACCTCGGCATCTGTTACCGGATTGGTTATCAGCGTTACATGTATCGGAGAGGCTGAGAAAGAGAATATAGTGTATCGTAATGGCGCGAAAGAGACAGACCTGATTTGTGTCAGTGGTGATCTCGGGGCTGCATATATGGGTCTTCAGCTTCTCGAAAGGGAGAATAAGGTTGCGGCAGGTGCAAAAGAAGGCGAGGAGTTTCAACCTGATTTTGCAGGGAAAGAGTATATCTTGGAGCGTCAGTTAAAACCTGAGGCAAGAAAGGACGTGATTTCCTCTCTAAAGGAAAATGGTATCAAACCAACAGCGATGATGGATGTAAGTGATGGTCTTTCATCAGAATTACTTCATATATGCAAATCATCTGATGTCGGATGTCGCGTTTATGAGGATAAGATTCCGATTGACTATCAAACTGCGGTCATGGCTGAAGAGTTGAATATGAACCTTGTAATGACTGCTATGAATGGAGGTGAAGATTACGAACTTCTGTTTACTGTGCCGTTGACTGATCACGATAAAATTAACAAGATTAAAGGGGTTAGTGTAATCGGGTATATAACAAAGCCGGAACTTGGAGCTGCGATGGTGACACGTGACGGGAAAGAGATACCAGTTACCGCGCAGGGTTGGAATGCATTCTCATAAAGGTTATTTAACATAGAATATTGCATTTTAAGTTAAATAAGTGCTATTTTTGCATTTCGAATGGTAAAGGCATGTTTATGCCTCACCCAAGATTGAGTAAAGTTGTCCGTCTCATAAAATGTAGCATTAGAGATGGCTTGATTAAAAACTGAATTTATTAAATAAAATGGAGGAAACCGTTAATATCAGGGAGCTGAATGATCTGATAGCTTCCAAAAGCAATTTTGTAAGCATGATCCGCACAGGTATGGACCGAAGGATTGTTGGTCAGAAACACCTTGTCGATTCATTACTTATAGCCTTACTATGCAACGGGCATGTTCTGCTCGAGGGTGTTCCCGGATTGGCTAAGACTTTAGCTATAAAGACACTTGCCAATCTTGTATCTGCTAAATACAGTAGAGTTCAGTTCACGCCGGATCTTCTCCCTGCGGATGTTGTGGGCACGCTGATATACAGTGTCAAGAAAGAGACATTTGAAGTTAAAAAAGGACCGATCTTCGCAAATTTTGTTCTTGCCGATGAGATAAACCGTGCGCCCGCAAAAGTGCAGAGTGCATTGCTTGAGGCTATGCAGGAACGCCAGGTAACAATCGGTGACGATACATTTAAGCTTCCTGATCCGTTCCTGGTTATGGCAACTCAAAACCCGATAGAGCAGGAGGGTACATATCCGCTTCCGGAAGCGCAGGTTGACCGATTCCTCCTGAAAGTTGTAATAGGTTATCCCAACAAGGAGGAGGAGAAGATTATCATCAGACAGAATATAAGAGGCCAGCAGTCTGCTGTCAATCCGATCATTGACCCCCGAGAGATTGTTGAGGTTCAGAAGATCGTTGAGAAAATCTATCTTGATGAAAAAATAGAGAATTATATCGTCGATATAGTATTTGCTACCCGTCAGCCCTCTAAATTCGGCTTGAATGATTTGCAGAGTATTATCTCATTCGGAGCTTCTCCACGCGCATCTATAAGTCTTGCTTTGGCATCTCGTGCATATGCTTTCCTACAGGGAAGGGGTTATGTGATTCCTGAGGATGTGAGAGCTGTGTGTCATGATGTGCTTCGCCATAGAATCGGCTTGACATATGAGGCCGAGGCCAATAATATTGGTACAGATGAGGTTATAACCGATATTCTCGACAAGGTGGTTGTTCCCTGATAAGAATTGGGGTTGAAGACAACACATTTTACATTTACAATGGAAGCGAAAGAACTGTTAAAAAAGATTCGCAAGATTGAAATCAAGACCCGTGGCCTGAGTCAAAATATCTTTGCCGGAGAATATCACAGCGCGTTCAAGGGACGAGGCATGATATTCTCAGAGGTGCGGGAATATCAGCCGGGTGATGATATCCGCGATATTGACTGGAACGTGACTGCGCGACAGAATAAACCGTATGTCAAGGTTTATGAGGAGGAGCGTGAGCTTACGGTTATGCTTCTTGTGGATGTGAGCGGAAGCCGCAATTTCGGTGCCTGTGGAGAAATAAAGAAGGAGAGAATGGCTGAAATAGCCGCGACTCTTGCTTTCTCTTCGATCCAGAATAATGACAAGGTAGGTGTTATATTTTTCAGTGATAAGATTGAAAAATTTATCCCACCCAAAAAGGGTAAAAAGCATATTCTGCTTATTATCCGTGAAATCATAGGTTTTGAGCCGGAGAGCACTGGCACCAATATAGATGTTGCATTGCAGTTCATGACCAATGCTATCAAGAAACGGTGTTCCGCATTCCTGATCAGTGATTTCATTGATGAGCATGATTATTTCAAAAGCATGTCCATAGCCAATCGGAAGCACGATCTTGCTTCAATACAGGTTTATGACAAACGGGATGCAGAGATGCCTAATGTCGGGCTTGTGAGAATCCGTGATATCGAAACCGGACATGACAGGTGGATTGATACTTCTTCAGCATCTGTCAGGAAAGCATACGCAAAATCCTGGTATGACAGACAACAGAAACTCGTTTCAACAACAACAAGAAGTGGTGTTGATCTTGCGTCTGTAACAACAGATGAAGATTATGTCAAAGCACTTTTGGGTTTGTTCAGGCGTAGAGGAGCGAGGTAGTTTTATTGTCAAAGCTTATTTTTATTTAAATGAGGCATTGTAAAATAATATTGATATTGGTGTTGTCGCTGATGTCTGTGATGCAGGTACAGGCATCACAGACATTGGTAAAGGCAAAGCTGGATTCAACAATACTCATGATGGGAAAGATGACTCATCTAAGAGTATCAGTAGATCAAGATAAGGGAGCCAAAGGCACGTTTCCTATATTCTCGCAGCTTAAAGAAAACGGGATTGTAGGAGTATGTGGTGATAGTGTTGAATTGCGTAGCCCTGTCAAACAAGATACATCAGAAAAAGCCGGACGTCTGCATATTGAATATACAATCCCGGTCCAGTCTTTTGATTCGGGATATTACCGATTACCTGAAATCGCGTTTGTAACAGGTCGAGACACCGCATTTTCCAATGCTGTAGCTTTAAAAGTTGTGCCGGTTATGGTAGATGCAAATACTCCCATTGATGATTATGCGAATGTCGCAGATCCGGAGAATGCATCCATATTTGATGCTGTGCCTGATTGGATTCTTGATTATTGGTGGATATTGCTTATTATATTACTTGCCATATGTGCCGGAATATATTTATGGTCTCGTTATAGGAAAGAAGGTTCCATACTTGGCAAGAAACCAGAACCTACGCCTTATGAAGTGGCTTCCGCTGCATTGAGGGAATTGAAATCCAAAAAATTATGGGAACAGGGCATGGAGAAAGAGTATTTCACCGAGCTCACAGACATCATCCGTGTCTATCTATACGGCAGATTTGGTATAAATGCAATGGAAATGACGTCCCGTCAGATTTTGGGTTCTCTTAAAAATAATAAAGAGACAAAGGATAAGCGGGAATATATACGTCAAATTGTGAATATGGCGGATTTTGTGAAATTTGCCAAAGTCAGGCCATTGCCGGAAGATAATATCGCATCTTATGACAATGCAGTGAAGTTTGTTGAGGAAACCAAGCCTCTGCCACCGGTTGAGGATCAAGATAAGAAGGGAGGTGAGTCATGATGTTCAAGCATCCGTACATTCTGTTCTTCCTGATAATTATCATTCCCTTGGTTGGATGGTATATTTGGAAATGGCGCAATTCAAATCCATCGATGGGATTGTCAACTACTCGTGCCTTCAACGGTATTCCAACTTCATGGAAAGTTTATGTGATGCATTTATGCTTTGCATTGCAAATTATTGCTGTCGGATCTATTATTGTCGCACTTGCCCGTCCTCAAACTCATGATTCAAAGAGAACATCAAGAGTAGAAGGTACCGATATTGTACTTGCTATAGATATTTCAAGTTCAATGCTTGCAAATGACTTGAAACCTACTCGTTTTGACGCGGCGAAGGAAGTTGCTCAAAAGTTTGTGAATCAGAGAACCGATGACAATATCGGTCTGGTCGTTTTTTCAGGAGAGAGCTTATCACTTATGCCTCTCACAAATGACAAGCCGACATTGATAAATGCTATTGGTAATGTAAAAACCGGATTGTTAAATGATGGAACTGCAATTGGTGACGGATTATCAAGTGCGATCAATCGCCTGACGTCAGGAAAAGCTAAGTCCAAGAGTATAATTTTGCTTACAGACGGTACAAACAATGCCGGAGATGTGGCTCCTGCAACAGCCGCGCAAATTGCAAAACAGAAAGGAATAAAGATCTATACAATTGGAGTAGGCACCAATGGCAGTATTCAGATCACTGATCCTTATGGTTTCTCTACTACCACAATGGAGACTAAAATCGATGAAGGTGCATTAAAGGATATTGCAAGTATTACAAAGGGGAAATATTTCCGAGCCACAGATTCCCGAATGCTCAGGGATATATTTTCAGAGATTGATTCTTTGGAAAAAACGACACTTGATGTCAATAAAATAATGCGTACTGAGGAGAATTTCATGCCATGGATATTTATAGCTCTGTGCGCGTTGTCTCTGCAATTGTTATTAAGATATACTTTGCTCCGAAGGATACCTTGATGGAAGGTCTTCGGATTGTGTAGTGTAAAAAACGATAGAACATGTTTAATTTCGCATATCCCACAGTATTGTTGCTTCTTATCCTTGTCCCGCTATTTGTGGCGCTGTATGCGTGGGCGAGATATGCAAGGAGAAAGAAACTGAAAAAGTTTGGCAAACACGATTCTATTATGACTCTGATGCCTGACGCTTCTCCATATAAGCCGCCAGTAAAGCTTACCTTGGAGATGTTGGCACTGTCATTGGTAATATTGGCATTTGCACGTCCCTGGGGAGGGATCAAGGATCAGAAAACCACCAAGGAGGGAATAGAAGTAGTGATTGCTATGGATGCCTCCAACTCGATGTTGGCATCTGCCACCGATAATCCCGATGGTCCCGACCGTATGCGGACAGCAAAACTGATTCTTGAGAAGCTGATTAACCGTCTTGATAATGATCGAGTAGGTCTTATAATGTATGCGGGATCTGCCTACACTCTTATCCCAGTAACAAATGATTACGTCTCGGCAAAGATGTTTTTAAATTCAATTGATCCAACGCAAGTTGCAGATCAGGGAACAAATCTCACTGCCGCCATAGATATGGCTTCTGCATCTTTCAGCGACGATAAGAATATTGGTAAAGCTGTTATTCTTATAACTGATGCTGAAGAGTTGGATGATGCGGAAAGCGTGATGGGAGCTGCCAAAACGGCTGCGAAGAATGGAATTCAACTTGATGTGGTAGGAGTTGGAACTGCTGTGCCGGTACCATTGCAGGTTGGAGGTCATCCAATGATCGATGATCAGACAGGTGAGCAGGTGAAGACCGCGCTTAATGAAGATCTCGCCGCCGATATAGCCAAGGCTGGTAAAGGAATATATGTAAATGCTGCCAATAAAGATGCGTTGAATGAGCTTGACAAGCAGCTCGACACATTGAAGAAATCTGCATTCGAAACGAGTCTTTATGCTCAGCATGATGAGTTGTTTTCTGTTTTTGCATGGCTTGCCCTTGTATGTATCATTCTTAATATACTTGTGCTTGACCGTAAAATTGGCTGGTTGGATAAATTTACATTCTTTTATAAGGAGGATAAGAAATGATTCGGAATTTTTATAGATTTGTGATTCTGTGTCTGATTTTTGTGTCAGCCGGTGTTTCCGTTTCGGCACAATCAGTAAGGGAAGAACGTAAGCTTATCTCAGAGGGTAATAAGCTGTTTACAGAAAGAAAATATTCTGAAGCTGCTAAAAAATATGAGGAAGCTCTCGGTGTTAATTCTCTTTCGGCTGTGAGCAGGTATAATCTTGGACTTGCTCAAATTAAGCAAGTGACAAATCCTCAGGATACAACACCCAAGTCAAAGTCATTATTGGCAGGAGCACGACAGAATCTCTCTTCCGTTGCTTCCTTGGCTAAGGATAAGCCTGGACTTGCCTCCAAGGCTAATTATAATCTTGGGAATCTTGAGTTCAATACCAAGGAATATAAAAATGCGATAAATTATTACAAACAAGCATTGCGAATAAATCCTGATGATGAATCTGCAAGAAAGAATCTGAGAATTGCGCAAAAACAACTCCAGAATCAAGATGAAAATAAAGATAATAATCAGGATCAGAATAAGGATCAGCAGGATCAAAATAATCAAGATAAACAGGATCAAAATCAAGATAAGCAGGATCAGAATAAAGACCAACAGCAAAATAAGGATAACAAGCAGGAGCAAAACAAAGATAATAATATAAGTCAGCAGACAGCAAATCAGATTCTGCAGGCAATGGATAACAAGGAAAGTCAGACAAGGGCGAGAGTCAATCGTGCGAATAAGGGAGAAAAGTCTTCGAACGGTGGCTCTTCAAGAAAAAAATGGTAAATTATTTTAAGATGACTTATCGTTGTGATCCTATCAGATTGTTGCTGATATTCGTCATGGCATTCTCCGCTGTGTTGAATGTTGAGGCTCGGCAAACGGAAGATGCGTTTGTCAGGTGTAGCATTTCAAAATCTGAATTCTATTGTCGTGAATGTGTCACCGCGGTATTTTGGCTATATTCCACAAATTCCGACATCGCATATGTAAGGGAGGTTCAACCGGCTGCCTTGAACAATGGTCAGTTTTCATACATAACAAATGTGTCGGAATTGCCAAGACCCAGAACCGAGCGTATTAAAGGGAAAGAATATGTGGCTTATCCCATCGCAATGAGCATTATGGCAATAGACAAAAGTGGAAAGTATGATCTATCGGGAGCTGTTTTTAATGTTGGGTATAATGTTCCCGTCGAACATATAGATCCTTATTATGGACGAATCAGGACTGTTCAGACGATAGAGAAAAATCTAACGATGAAGCCGGTTCATTTTAAAGTATTGGAATTGCCTCGTGCCGAGGAAGATTTTGCATTTTCCGGTGCGGTGGGTAAATTCAGCATAGATGTCTCGCTTCCTCCCGGAGATATAATTGTAAATGAAGATGCGACTGTATTGATAACTTTGAGCGGAGAAGGATTGATTGAGAATGATGTCTTACCGGAATATCATGATGCTTTTGGTGTTGGCAATAAGTTGAAGTCATTCACGGAAAGCCATGAGTTTTATTTTAATGGAAAGCAATTGGTAAGTCGTAAAAATCTTGAATGTATTTTTGTTCCTTCCGAAATCAATGATTGTTTGATAGGGATAGTCAGGTTTGGGTATTTCAATCCTGTGACAAAAAGTTATGAAACGGCGGAGTCGTCTCCCTTTAAGGTTGATGTCAAATCGTCAGCCATTAAAGTAAAGCCGGTATATATTTGATTCAACACTTTAAGCTAAGTTTATGAGACGGAGTTTAAGTATATTGCTGATGGCGTGTGTTGCTGTTTTGCAGCTTCACAGTGCTTCTGTGAAATTATATGACAGCCCTGCGCGGGGAAAGAGATCCATTGAAGTTGGAGATATGTTCTATATCTATATCGAGGTAAGCGATATAGATGGCAGACCGGAATTTCCATCGAATGTTGGTGGAGCCAAGGTTATGTATTTCGAGCATACAGGACAGTCATCCCGTATGTCGAATATCAATGGAAAAGTGACACAGTCAACAAGCAATACATGGACAGCCACTCTCCGTGCGCAAAAGGAGGGAACATACACTCTGGGTCCTATCAGTGTTTCCGGCGTTAAAAGTAACCAGCTGACCTATACAATTGGGAAAGCAGATCCTACCAATCAAAGAGGTCCTCAGTCTCAGTCATCTACACCTGGAAATGACACAGATAAACCCAAATTCATAGGTAAGGGAGATGGGAATTTGTTCATGAAGGCGACTGTTTCTTCATCGAATGTTTATGAGCAACAGGCTATTGTGTACACCGTTAAACTCTATACAACATACGATGCTATTAAATTTATCGGTGCGACGGCTGCTCCTAAATTCGACGGTTTCGTTGTGGAAGAGTCCAAAGCGATTTCGAACTCGTTGGAATATGAGACATACAACGGTAAGACGTATGCAACAGCGGTTATAGCCCGCTACATAATATTCCCACAGATGACCGGCCAACTTAAAGTGTCAGGAAATACATATACTGTTTCAGTTGATCAACGAGAATATTATCATGACCCATTCTGGGGTAATATGGCTGTCAGCTCGCCTTTGCAGTTGAATGTTACACCTAATGATCTTACGGTAAATGTTAAGGCTCTGCCTTCACCTAAACCTGCTGATTTTTCTGGAGGTGTTGGTAAGTTCACTATATCTTCCCAGTTGAAATCAAACGATTTCAAGACAAATCAGGCAGCATCTATTGAATATATTGTCACAGGAACTGGAAATTTAAAATATGTGCAGCTTCCGGATTTGTCAACTTTGTACCCTCCCCAGTTGGAGGTATATACTCCGGAAACAGATATAAAATCCAATGTCGGCTCGTCAAATGTTTCAGGTTCTGTCTCATTCGATTATTCGTTCATGCCTCTTGAGGAGGGTGATTTCAAAATCCCTTCCGTAAAACTTGTGTATTTTAATCCGGAAACCGGAAATTATGAGACTTCATCCTCGAATGAGTACAATATCACTGTAGGTAAAGGAAAATCATCCGGAAAATCACAGACAAATACCCGTCTGAAATTCAATCCGGATCTTAAGGTTGTGAATTTATCTGAATTATCAAAGGTGCATTCGCCGATAATATACAGGTTTGCATATTGGCTTTGGTTTATCATTCCATTTATGGCCCTTTGCGCTACGGTGGCAGTTATGATGTATCATAAAAAGACACATTCCGATATGGCTGCGCTAAACAGCCGTCGAGCAAACAAGCTTGCAAGGAAGAGACTGAGGAAAGTGTATTCTGCAATGAGAAGTGGCAATGTAGAATTGTTTTACGACGAGATGCTGACTGCAATGTGGGGTTATCTTGGCGATAAACTAAAAATGCCTACTTCCGAACTCATGAGAGATAATATAAAGTCTGTATTGGAGTCAAAGGATATTCCGCAGGAAGAGATATCCGCTATGTTGGAGATTCTCGACAAGTGTGAATTTGCAAAGTATTCCCCCGCTTCAGGTAAAGGAGATATGAAAGATGTTTATGAATCTGCTATCTCAATTATTAACTCACTGGAAAAGTCTTTTAAAAAGTCATTTACAAACAAAATTTGATCGTTATGAAAGGAAGAATTATAATTACTCTTTTGACCATCGTTTTTTCTGCATGGTCATCCGTATATGGTCAAGTTTCAATTGAAGATGCAAAGCGTGCTTATGATGAAGGCAAATATGCAGAAGCTGCCCAAATGTATGAATCGATAGCGAGGGAAAAAGGCACATCGGCAGCGTTGCTTGCAAATATGGGAAACGCATATGCCAAGGCAGGTGATTATGGGCACGCATTCCTTTGTTATGAAAGGAGTCTCTACCTTGACCCAAGTGATAAAACAGTGAGGAGCAACCGGGCATATATACTTTCAAAGATAGAGGATGCTAACAAAGCTAATGCAAAAGGAAAGAAGATCTCTGTTGTTTCTGATGAGCCCTCTTTCTTGATGAGGCTTAAACATTATATCACTCACAGCCATACATCAGATACCTGGGCAATATGGGGAGGTGTAAGTTTTGTTTTGCTATGTGGGTGTATCGCTCTATATTTGTTGTGTTCACAGGTGATATTAAGGAAAACCGGTTTCTTTGGAGCTATTGCCATGCTTTTCTTGTGTGTGGTTTTTATGTCTTTTTCATTTGCATCAGCAAGAGCATGCGAGGCTCATAACCAGGGAGTGATCACAGGGTTTAAGGTAAATCTTCTGACAGAGCCTTTCAGCTCTTCTAAACCTACCGGCACTCCTCTTGAGAGAGGTACGAAGCTTGATATTCTTGAAAGGGAGTCTGGTCAGGACGGGAAAGTGGAATGGTATAAGGTTAGACTCAATTCTGAGCTTGCAGGATGGATTATGGCGAGCGAATTTGAAGTAATTTAGGCAATTGCGGCAAAAAATGTTTTATAACACCTAAAATAATATTCATAGTCTTTGTTAAAATGAATTAATTTTCATAATTTAGCAAAACAATACTATTGAATATCAATATTTATTAATAGGAATAATAATCATTAAATAAAGAAATCATGAGCAAGACAATCACATTCAATGAGCTCCGCAGACTCAAAGACAGTTTGCCAGATGGCTCCACCCATCGCATCGCAGATGAACTCAATGTCACTGTTCAGACGGTCCGCAATTATTTCGGAGGTGTTAACTACCAGTATGGCAAGAACGCCGGAATGCACATCGAGCCGGGTCCTGACGGTGGCATAGTTGTATTGGATGACACTACCATATATGATATGGCTGTGAAGATCCTTGAGGAGCAGAACGAAAATCAGTAAATTGTAATCCGCAGCTGTCATGATTGATGTAGACGATTTCATCACCCTTGTTATACACACACAGAAGCGTGCTCAGAGCCTTAAGAATATCCTTGAGAGTCATGGCATTGAAGTCCGTCTGGAAGATTTCGTTTCGTTCAAGTCACCTGTGACAGTTGCTCAAAGAGTGAAGATCCGTCCAAAGGATCTTCCGATGTCTTTAAAAATTACGGAGAGCGGGGAAGAATATTCCCCCGCTCTCATTGAGATGAAAATGGCGGGAATGAGCGGAAATCTGCTCATCCCCGTCGATTTTTCAGAATCAAGTCGAATGGCTGTGGCCATTGGATTTAAGCTTGCGAAGCGAATAGGGGTGCATCCCGTTATAATGCATTCATATGTTGCTCCTATATTTCGTGCCCCGGTATCAGATGGTGCAATCGATGATTTTAACAATGAGGTCGTGGAGGCAGAGGAAACGCGAAATGTCCGTGACATCGCATCTGCGAAACTTGTGAAATTCAGAAATGAGATAAAGCAGAGCCAGAAGGATGGCATTATTCCTGACATGAAGTTCTCCACCAGTTTGCAGGAAGGTGTGGCAGAGGAGGCTATACTGGAATATTGCAAAGAGACACCGCCGGTGCTCGTTGTTATGGCGACAAGAGGCGTTGATAAAAAAGAGGAGGAACTAATCGGGAGTGTTACAGCGGAGGTGCTTGATTCATGTCGTGTGCCAGTGTTTACTGTGCCTGAGGATTGTAAGATTCAGGATGTTGAGAATATTGTGCATCTGATGATGTTCTGCAATCTTGACCAACATGATATTATTACAGTTGATGCCTTGATGAGGATGTTCGATTATCCAAAATGTGTAATCACACTTGTTCCTGTCACCCAGCGAAGAACATCAAAGACTAATGATAAGATAGAGGCATTGAGAGATTTCTTTAATACAAATTATCCTACTGCAAGGTTTAAGACATTTGTGCCAGACTTGAAGAATTTCAGGAATGAAATAGATCTGGCCATACCGAAGAAGGGCGTCGATCTGTTGATCGTACCGAATAAGAAAACCAATGTCTTTAGCCGTATTTTCCGTCCGACAATCGCTCACAAGTCTCTTTTTGAGAGAGATGTGCCGATGTTGGTTATACCTGTATAGTATTTTCAATTATGATATATCCGTCTGATTTTGAATCAAAAATTGGATTTGACCATTTGCGTGCATGCATTTCTGACAAATGTCAGAGTTCGATGGGTAGAGAAGAGACTGCAAATATGTCATTCTCTACTGATTTTAGTTTTATAAAGACATCTCTCGGTTGTGTAGCTGAGATGATGAATATATTAAGAGGGAACATTGAATTCCCACTTGGCAATATATATGATGTGGTTCCCCATCTTTCCGAGATAAGAGCCGAAGGAGCATATCTGACATCTCAGCGACTTCTCAAATTGATGAAGATGCTTATGATGATGAACGATCTTGTACGTTTTTTCGAGTCTTCAAGAGATGAAGAGAGTGGGGTGACTCTGTATCCTTTCCTTTCGGGTGAATTCTCTCGGATTGGAGTTTTTCCATTCCTTATAACAGAGATAGAGAGAAGTGTCAATAAGTTTGGCGAAATTAAAGATAATGCATCTCCGCAATTATATGAGATCCGCAGTCAGATACGCGCTGCTTCCGGCTCGATGCAACGTGCAATGCGAAGAGTGCTTGAAAGAGCTGTATCAAATGGCTTGGTAGATAAGGACGCCTCACCATCTATTCGTGACGGAAGAATGGTTATACCTGTTTCTGCAGGTAATAAAAGAGGTATCCAAGGTATTATCCATGATGAAAGTTCTACGGGTAAAACTGTATTCATTGAACCGGCTGAAGTCGTGGAAGCGGGCAATAGGCTAAGGGAGCTTGAGATGGAAGAGAGGCGAGAAGTCATATCCATCCTCCGTAATATTACAAATGTAATACGTCCGCATATAGATGATATAACTAAAAGTTGTGCAGATATAGGCAGACTTGATTTTATAAGAGCTAAAGCTCTCTTTGCGACTGAGACTGATGCGCAGATGCCACATATTGAGGATCGGCAGGAAATAGAATGGTATCATGCAGTCCACCCAGGACTCTTGTTGGCATTGAGGCCACAAGGCAGGAATGTGGTGCCATTGAATCTGACTTTGGACAAGGATAGAAGAATATTGATAATATCGGGTCCGAATGCAGGTGGTAAGTCTGTATGTCTCAAGACAACTGCTGTGGTGCAATACATGATGCAATGTGGCTTGATGCCCACCGTCTATAATAATTCTCATATGGGAATATTCAAAAGTATTTTCATTGACATAGGTGATGAGCAATCTTTTGAAAATGATCTGAGCACATATTCTTCACATCTTAAGAATATGAAGTTTTTCTTAACTCATACTGACAAAAGAAGTCTTATACTTGCTGACGAGATGGGTTCGGGTACAGAACCCCAGATAGGAGGTGCTCTGGCTCAATCTATATTGAAGGATTTGGGGGAGACTGGTTGTATGGGGATTGTTACAACGCATTATCAGAATTTAAAGACTTTTGCAGATACAGAACCAGGTTTTGTGAATGGCGCGATGTTATATGACCGTCAGCATCTTCAGCCGACATTCCAACTTTCTGTGGGAACTCCGGGAAGTTCTTTTGCTCTTGATATTGCTACTAAAATCGGCTTGCCTCGTAATACAATTGAGAATGCAAAGGAAATTGTAGGCAGCGACTATGTCAATCTTGATAAATATTTGTCAGAGATAGCCCGCGATCGCAGATATTGGGCTAATAAACGTCAAAATATACGCGAAAAGGAAAATAAGCTTGATGCTTTGCTTTCTAAATATGAGGAAACTGCAGGAGATCTTAATGCACAGCGTAAGGCAATCTTAAACGAAGCAAAGAAGGAAGCAAAGGAGATCCTTGAGGGAGTCAATGCCCGAATAGAACGAACTATTCTTGAAATCAGAAAGGCTGACGCTGAAAAAGCGAAAACCAAAGAGATCCGAGCCTCCCTTGAAGATTTTAAGAAAACGGTGTTGGATGATAGCGATTCTGCCCCTAAAGGGAAGCTTGGTAATCAACTCGGTCTGTTGAAACACAAAAGTCGTAAAAATAAAAATGCATTGCTTCCTGTAGCAGACAAGGCAGAGAGCAAAAAAGCGATATCTGTAGGGGATTATGTGAAGCTTGACTCGGGAAGCGCAACCGGTAAAGTTTTGTCTGTTTCTGGCAAAAAGGCGGAAGTGGCATTCGGAGCATTGCGTACAATAGTAGATGTTTCCAAATTGAAGCCAAGTCAGAAACCGAAGGAGTCTGCGTTAAGTTCAACCTCCGGTATTTCTCTTACCACCTCTTCTGAAAGCCGGAACAGGCAGTTGAATTTTAAAAATGAGATTGACGTAAGGGGAATGAGGGCAGATGAAGCCTTACAGGCTGTAACTTATTTCCTTGATGATGCGGTGCAGTTCAGCGCGTCAAGAGTAAGAATCCTTCATGGCACAGGTCATGGTATACTCAAGACTTTGATAAGAGAGCAATTGAGAGCTAACAATGCGGTTAAAAGTTTTGAGGATGAAGATGTAAGATTCGGAGGAGCCGGAATTACAGTGGTAGATTTGGAATAATGAAAAGCAAATAGTAATTTTGCGTTTCAAAATTTTAATGTGATGGAACGTTTCAAATATACATCGCTCTGGCTATTGCTTGCGGTTGCTTTGATTGTAATAATATCTGTGTCATTTGCCGATGATATATCGATTGGAGACTGGACGGTAAAAAAGGCTCCTATAGCGGAGTTCATTTTTGATGAATCTGATTCATTGGCAAAGGATTCTGTCATTGACAGCGTAGGGAATGTGTATGATCCAAAAACTCAGGTGGTGATTGAAACCGACTCTTTGCCTCAGTCGATTTTCATATTCGGAGATTCGATGACATTTAATCTTGCTTTGCGTCTCGCTCAATATGCCAAACAAAATGGACATGAAATCCATTCTGTAAACTGGGATTCCAGTAATACAAAAGTGTGGGCTGACCATGATACTTTGGCGTATTTTATAGATAAGTATCATCCTACACAAATCTTCATATCGCTTGGTAGTAACGAAATGTATTTCAAAAATCCAGAGACACGTGCTCCATATGTAAAAAGGATTCTTGAAGTTATAGACACTATCCCTTACGTGTGGATCGGACCACCTAACTGGAAGGAGGATACCGGTATCAATGACATGCTTGAACGGATGTGTGCCCGAGGATCATTCTTTCGTTCCGCAGGGATGGAATTCAAGAGAAAGAAAGATAATATCCACCCGACAAGGGAGAGTTCATCAATGTGGATTGACAGTATAATGAGATGGCTGCCGAAATCATCACATCCTTTTGTGGCAGACCTTCCTTCTGATTCTATAGGCAAGGTCAATCCCAATATCATATTTCTTAAAGCGCTCAATAAATAAAAAGGGTATCTTCATGTTGGAAAATTTAATCGATAATTCAGAATTGGTGCTTCATAACATTGCAGGCATGTTCAAATACGATGCTTCTGCGCCGATGTTATTTTCAAGCGGTCTTTTCTGGATACTGTTCCTTTTATTTATACCAGTATATTCTTTACTTAAGAAAAGTAAGGCCAAAATGGTTGTTTTCGTGGTCTTGTTTTCTTTGTATTTTTATTATAAATCAAGTGGCCTGTTCTTTTTGATGCTTTTGGCTACATCATTGATTGATTGGCTGGTGTCGAAGGCTATTGCGAGGACTGAGAATAAATCGGGACGTAAAGTTCTCATGCTTTTCTCTATAATTATCCATTCTCGGGTATTTCAAATACGCAAATTTCTTCCTATGGAATTGGAATCAGATGGTGGAGGGTAATTTCCAGCCTCTTGATATTATATTGCCGGTCGGAATCTCTTTTTATACCTTCCAATCGATATCTTATGTGGTGGATGTATACAAAAGAAAAATATCTCCCACAAGGACGTGGCTTGAATATCTGTTCTTTTTATCATTTTTTCCGGCATTGGTGGCAGGTCCTATTGTC
>OFFM01000405.1_pt1 | contig 36205 bp, 31 predicted proteins | sample 1521401 | NCBI WGS metagenome assembly OFFM01 (sample SAMEA3504118, study PRJEB24116) | mouse gut metagenome | biome: mouse gut; feature: mouse-associated habitat; material: faeces | place: Denmark | collected 2011
CAGGTCTTATTTCTTTACTTTCTCTACGATTGCTTTGAAAGCTGCGGGATTGTTCATTGCGAGCTCAGCGAGAACCTTGCGGTTGATCTCGATTCCTGCCTTATGAATGAGGCCCATGAGCATTGAGTATGAAAGACCCTCCTGACGAGCTGCGGCGTTGATACGCTGGATCCAGAGAGCGCGGAAGTCGCGTTTTTTCTGCTTGCGGTCGCGGTAAGCATAGGTCAGACCTTTCTCCCAGGTGTTCTTGGCTACTGTCCACACATTGCGGCTGCCGTAATAACCACGGGTGAGTTTAAGGATTTTCTTTCTTTTTGCTCGTGAAGCAACGTGATTTACTGATCTTGGCATCTTTTTTTGATTTTTTGAACGTCAGCGGCAATCAATTAATTTTATGCACTTGCGGAGCTGGACGTTCGGTTAATAAAAATTGATAAAAGTAAAATAGGAAAATGCTGATTAGCGGAGAGAAAGGAGCTCGCGAACCTGCTTGATGTTTGCGTCCTGTACGAGAGCTGTATGGTCAAGATTTCTCTTACGTTTTTTGCTCTTCTTGGTCAGGATGTGGCTGTGGTAAGCGTGTTTCCTCTTGATTTTCCCTGTGCCGGTGAGCGCGAAGCGCTTCTTCGCAGCGGCATTGGTCTTTACTTTAGGCATTGTTTTGAAAATTTAGTTGTTTAAAAATTCACCTCGGCACGGTGTGCCTACGGTCTCTATATATACCGTCATAAATAACGGCTTTCTTTCTTGTTTATTGTTCACTCTGCATTTTCAGCAGCTTCGGCTTCCGATGATTCCTGCTTTCTGCCCTCTTTCTTGGGCTCGTCTTTCTTGACGGGAGCCTTCAGAGGTGTCAGCATGATGGTCATGCGCTTCCCTTCTAGAACCGGCATCATCTCAACCTTTCCATATTCCTCAAGGTCGTTGGCAAAACGGAGAAGAAGCACCTCTCCCTGCTCCTTGAAAAGGATGGAGCGACCACGGAAGAACACATAAGCCTTCACCTTGGATCCCTCTTTGAGGAAGCCTACGGCATGCTTGAGCTTGAAATTGTAATCATGGTCATCGGTCTGGGGTCCGAAACGGATCTCCTTCACTACAACCTTGGCTGCTTTGGCTTTCTGCTCCTTCTGGCGTTTTTTCTGCTGATAAAGGAACTTCTGATAGTCAAGGATACGGCATACCGGCGGCTCGGCGTTGGGAGAGATCTCGATGAGGTCGAGTTCAAGTTCCTCGGCTATGCGGCGTGCTTTCTCAATGGGATACACACCCTGCTCCACGTTGTCACCGACAAGACGCACCTCGCGGGCACGGATATATTCATTAATAACATAGGGGTCGCGACTGTTGCGCTCGTTGCCCCTGCGGGGACGCTGTCCGGGACGCGGCTTCGGGCCGGCTGGGGCCATCGGTCGGCGAGGACCGCTGAATTGTGGTTTTTTCTCCATTTATTAGTGTTATGCCTTGCAGCTGTTCCTTATTTATTTATCATCTTTGCCACCTCGGCATTGATTTCGTCTGCAAAGTTAATGATTTTCATCGTACCTTTGTCACCTTCGCCTTGTTTTCTTACAGAAACTTCGTCATTTTGAGCCTCTTTTTCACCGACAATAAGCAGATAAGGTATTTTCTTAAGCTCGTTGTCGCGGATTTTCTTGCCGATTTTCTCATTTCTGTCGTCAATTATGGCGCGGACACCATGCTTGTCAAGCTCCTTGACTACCTTCGCCGCATATTCGTTGAATTTCTCGCTGATGGGAAGAACGACGCACTGCTCGGGGATAAGCCAGAGAGGAAGTTTGCCGGCGGTATGCTCAAGAAGAACCGCCACGAAACGCTCCATAGATCCGAAAGGAGCACGGTGGATCATCACCGGACGATGCTTCTGGTTGTCAGAACCGGTATATTCAAGCTCAAAACGCTCGGGGAGGTTGTAGTCAACCTGGATTGTACCGAGCTGCCAGCGGCGTCCGATGGCATCCTTCACCATGAAGTCGAGTTTAGGACCGTAGAATGCAGCCTCACCCTCAACCTGAGTGGCTTTCAGACCCTTCTCCGCGCAAGCCTCGATGATAGCGTTCTCGGCAAGATGCCAGTTCTCATCGCTTCCGATATATTTCTCCTTGTTCTTGGGATCACGCAATGAAATCTGAGCCTCGTAATTGTCGAAGTTGAGAGCCTTGAAGATGTAGAGGATAATATCCATCACCTTGAGGAACTCATCCTTGATCTGCTCGGGAGCACAGAAGAGATGGGCGTCATCCTGAGTAAATCCGCGCACGCGTGTCAATCCGTGGAGCTCACCGCTCTGCTCATAGCGGTATACAGTTCCGAACTCTGCAAAACGCAGGGGAAGATCACGGTAACTGCGCGGCAAAGCCCGGAATATCTCACAGTGGTGAGGGCAGTTCATCGGTTTGAGCATATACTCCTCACCCTCCTGCGGGGTTTTGATCGGCTGGAAAGAATCCTTGCCATATTTTGCCCAGTGTCCGGAAGTGACGTAGAGTTGCTTGTTGCCGATATGGGGAGTGATCACCTGAAGGTAACCATACTCTTTCTGTATCTTGCGGAGGAACTGCTCAAGACGGTCGCGTAGAGCCGCACCTTTCGGCAGCCACAGGGGGAGACCCTGACCTACGGTAGAGGAGAATGTAAAAAGCTCCATCTCCTTGCCGAGCTTACGGTGGTCGCGTTTCTTAGCCTCCTCAAGGAGCACGAGATACTCATCAAGCATCTTCTTCTTGGGGAATGAGATACCGTATACACGCACAAGCTGGTCGCGCTTCTCGTCGCCGCGCCAGTATGCACCGGCAAGCGAAAGGATCTTCACTGCCTTGATAGCGGCTGTCGAGGGGAGATGCGGACCGCGGCAGAGGTCTGTGAAATCACCCTGTGTATAGGTTGTGATATGACCATCCTCAAGCTCGCTGATAAGCTCGCACTTGTAGGTCTCATTACGGTCGCCAAACATTTTCAGAGCGTCAGCCTTGGCGATATCCTTGCGGACGATATCCTCCTTCTTCGCCACAAGCTCGAGCATTTTCTTCTCGATCTTGGGGAAATCCTCGGATGTAATCTTATGCTCTCCGGGATGAATATCGTAGTAAAAACCGTTCTCGATGGCAGGACCGATACCGAACTTCACACCGGGATAAAGCTCCTGGAGAGCCTCGGCGAGAAGGTGGGCGGACGAATGCCAGAACGCATGTTTTCCCTCGGGAGAATCCCATTTGAAAAGCTCTATGGAAGCATCTTCAGCAACGGGGCGTGAGATATCCCACTCCTCTCCGTTCACTTTAGCCGCGAGAACATCAGCGGCAAAGCGGGGGCTGATGCTCTCGGCAATCTGAAACGGGGTGACACCCTGCTCAAACTGCTTCACACTGCCATCCGGGAATGTTATGTTGATCATAATTATATTCTGTTTATATTATTTATATTCAATACAATACACACGGTTCAAAGGAGAAACCCATCGGGAATCTCCGTAACCGCTGCAAAGATACAAAAAATCATTGGATTACGCAAAACTTTACTTCATGCGTTTGAGCAGATTGTAGCTTGGGAGGATGCCAAGTTCGCCGGCTTTGCTGAGATCGGCGAAGGCCTGGCGCTTGTTGCCGATATTCAGATAGGTTATTCCGCGGTTGAAATATGCGGAGCCGAAAGCCGGGTCAAGCCGCACGGCTTCTGCAAAACATTGCAACGCGGAGGTGTAATCCCCCATCTCATAGTAAAGATTCCCTTTGTTGAACCAAGCGTAGACAAGCCTCGGATTCAGACGGATGGCATTATCATAATCCGCCACAACCTCAGCTAATTCGCGCTGTGATCCACGCTGCCTCAAGGCTGCCGCCGCTGCATCTTCATCATCAGCGGCAGCTGATTGTGCCTGCATGTTGGCATGGCGTGCATACGCGCGAGCCATATACGCAACCGTGAAACCGGGATCGCGGGAAATCGCAGCATCGAATGCCTCTATCGCCGCCGGATAATTCTTAAGCATGGTGCGGATCACACCAAGAGCCAGATAATCGGCGGCACGCGCATGTCCATCCGCCACCACTCCTTCATAATAATCGGCTCTGCCAAACAGATTCTGGATCTCAGCCTCGCCTGAAGCCGAAGCTCCTGCCGAGAGGTAAATATGATCCGTCACATAATTGCGCTGGTTGAAATCATCAAGTTCCCGGAAATAGTTGGATGTTGAACGCAATGACAACGGTGAATCCTTCAGCGAGAGCATATATGCCGGCTCCGGTTCCACGCGGATGTCGCGGTCCTGGACACGTCCCTTTATTTTCTCATTGTATGACAGCTGCGTCTGTCCTGTTGCCTCGCCAACCGTGACAAGCTGATTGAAACGGTTCATTACATCAATCTCGTTCTCCTCCTCATCTGCCGAATCGCGAGTGGAGCGTGTCTTGCCGGCGGCTATGGCAGGGCGGTCGAGAGGGTTCTTTTCCGGATTGGCGACATAACGCTTCACCAAATCATCGCCCGTGTGGGCATTCTGCATAGCCGTGCGCATGTCGCCCATATCGCGGAACACCTCCGCCTTAGCGTAATACGCCGGATAGAAGCGAGGATATTTACGGGTGATCTTGTCAAGGTCAGCGATAGCCTCTTTATGACGTCCACGCTCCATATTCACCAATCCGAGATTGTAACGCGCATGGAAATTGTCAGGGTCATATTTCAACACCGCGTTAAAATCATCGGCAGCACGATTAAGGTCTTTCACCTCATAACGTAGAAGCGCGCGGTTGAACAATGCAGCGGAATTATAGGGTTCAAGTTCGAGGGTATAGTTATAATCCGACATCGCCCCGAAATAATCATCGAGATTATACCGGAGATAAGCGCGGTTCACATACAGATCCGCCTCCTGGGGCTGCAGGCGGATAGCCGCATCCATATCCTGAAGCGCCGCCTCCCAGCGCTTTTGCTCGGATTCGATCTGGGCGCGCATCAGGAAAGCGTTGATCAGATTGCGGGAGATGGATATCGCCTTATCAAGATCAGCCAACGCGCCTACAATATCGCCCTCAGCCGCGCGCAACCGTCCGCGGGCTGCATAACCCTCTTCGAAGTTGGGATAGATACGGAGCAGACGGGCAAATGTCGATTCAGCATCCTTTGCCTTTTTCATCTCGGTCTGAGCCACAGCCTTGTAAAACAGGAAATACTTATCCTCGGGGTTATAACGGAGTCCTGCGTCGTAATCCTCCACAGCCAAAGAATCCTTGCCCATGTTCTGACGGGCGAATCCCCTCACCTTATAAGTCTCCGTCTTGAACTTATTCCTGTCGAGAGCCAGGGTGCAATCCTCCTCCGCTCCTTTATAATCTTCAAGATAGAGCTTTGCAAGAGCCCGGAAGAAATAAGGGTCGGAAAGGTATGGCTTGGCCTTGATGGCCTGATTGAAATATTGGATCGACAGCATGTAATCCTCCATCGAGAGGACATTACGCCCGATATTGAGCACCTGCTCGGCGTTTATCTGCGCGCTCACACGCACCGGCGCGGCCATCGCCACCATAAAAACAAGCAACAGTGGCAGCCGCATTATCATCGCATTATGCACTTTTATTTTCATCACCCTGCAAATATACAAAATAATCGAAACAATATGAGTTTGCAATTCGTTAATTTTTTAAAATGCGTAATGATAGGAACTCCTTTCACTACACATACGCTTAAAAAGAGAATCATGGAGAAAATCATTATAATCGGTGGGGGATTCGCAGGATTGAATCTTGCCAAACGCCTCGACCCGAAAAAATATAGCGTCAGCCTCGTGGACCGAAACAACTTTCATTGCTTCCCTCCGCTATTCTATCAGGTGGCTTCGTCGGGATTGGTAAGCGCCAACATCTGCTTCCCGTTCCGGCGTGAGTTCAAGAAGATGGGCAACACTTCATACCATATGGGCAATGTCAAGGATATTGATCTTGAACAGAAACTTGTCACCACCAGCTATGAGACCTTGTCGTACGACAAGCTGATCATCGCCGCCGGATCGACCAACAATTATTTCGGCATGGAGAATCTCGGGGAGGAGACTTTCGGGATAAAGACCGTTGCGGAAGCCGCCCACACCCGTGATGAGATTCTTGACCGCCTGGAGCGCGGAGCCATGTGCAAGGATCCGGAACGGCGCCATCAGCTGCTTTCGTTTTTAGTGGTCGGAGGCGGACCTTCGGGTGTGGAAATAGCGGGAGCCATCGGAGAAATGAAAAAATATATACTCTCCAAAGAATATCCCGAGCTTCAACCTGAAGATGTGACAGTAACTCTGATCGAGGCTTCCCCTCAACTGCTGGGCGCGATGAGCAAGAAATCGCGCGACCGCGCGGTAAAAGACCTTGAAAGCCTGATGGTGAATGTCAGGCTCAACACCGGGTTGAAAAGTTACGACAATAAATATGTGACATTCGCCGACGGACACAAGGAATATTACGAAACCCTGATCTGGACCGCCGGAGTCAAAGGGGAACCAATGCCGGGAATGCCGGAGCAGACAATCGGTCGCGGCAACCGCATTATCGTTGATGAATATAACAGAGTGAAAGGTTATGAGGATTCGGTTATGGCTGTCGGTGACATCGCGCTCATGGAATGCGAGAAATATCCGCATGGCCACCCGCAGATGGCACAACCCGCAATACAGCAGGCGCGCAACCTTGCCAAAAATCTTAACGCCGGTGAATTCACCAGTAAGTTTGAATATTACGACAAAGGGTCTATGGCAACCATAGGCAAAAATAAGGCCGTGGCGGATATCAAGGGATTCTCATTCTCCGGATTCTTTGCATGGCTGACATGGCTCTTCATTCATCTCATATCCATTCTCGGCATGAGAAACAAGCTGAGCGTGATGGTCAACTGGTTCTGGAATTATCTGTTCTACAGCACCAGCCTGCGTCTGCTCCTGAGACCTACCAAATATCCTCTGCGCAAGCACTGGGCATCATAACAGCATTCAGATATTGAGTGCAGTCTGAGATATTTTTGTTAAATTTGCATTGAATTGTTAAAATTGAATTGATATGAAAAAGAATTTGATAATACTTATGGCAGCCGGGATGACATTAACTCTCGGAAGCTGCAGTCTTTTCAACAAATCCACCGGCACAGCCGGCGGTTCCGGAGATTCCGGAAAGGATGTAAGCCAGGAGGCTGTGCTTCCCCACGATCGTGAGCATATAGCTGCAAAAAAGGAGATCCGCACTTATACACCCGAGGAGATCGCAAAGGGCGTTGTGAAAGGTGACTGGGCAATAGAGCAGGTGAACGGTAAACCTGCCGTCGGTGAAAAAGCACCTTATCTCAAGTTCTCACCCTCTGAGAAGCGCGTTTATGGTAACAATGGATGCAATTCTCTGAACGGAGGTTACACTTACAATCCTAAAGACAGCACAATCTCATTCTCACAGATGGCAACAACAATGATGATGTGCCATAAGGAGGGAATAACCGACTATGAGATCAACGCCGCCCTGGAAGCGACCCGTTATTACACATGGGATGAAAAGAACTCCGATTATTACCTGCACTTTCTCGACAGCAACCGTCGCGAAGTCATGACTCTGATGCATCAGAATTTTGATTTCCTCAATGGCTCATGGAAGGTAGCGATGATCAACAAGACAAAGGTTGACAATCCTGATGTGCAGCTTGTAATTGACGTTGACGAGGCTAAAATCCACGGTAACACTGGATGTAACATCCTAAACGGAGCCATGGAAATCGACATGGATGCCGCAAACTCAATATCTTTCAGTTCAATCGCGACCACCCGCATGGCATGCCCGCCGACCGAGAATTATGAGACCGAATTCATAGTAGCCCTTGAAGAGGCTTCAACTGCAAAACCGATCAGCCCTACAGAGGTGCTTCTCTTCAACAGTCAGGGCACACAGGTCCTTAAGCTGGTGAGGATGTAGGCAGGATAGCCAAGCTTTGAATGCTTGGAAACACAAAAAATGAGGATGACATCAGTCATCCTCATCTTCCCAATCAAGATAAAAATTGTCAGCCGTGTAGCTTTCTTCCTTAAAACGGGATAGCTCGCGGCTGTCTCTTTTTGTAGGACGGCCAAGCCCTTTGCGGCGGTCGACAAATCCCGAGATCCGTGTCATCTCTAACAATTCATATTGCTCAGGAGATGTAACATTCTCCAGATATTCCGGCACAAGCTTAGCTCCAAGACGATTCGCTGTCAGCGCCTTCACACGGAATGAATAAGTTATCGGCGGCTTCTTGACATCTATTACGTCTCCTACCTTTATGGCTCTCGAGGGCTTCACGACAGTTCCACCTATCGTTACCCTTCCTTTCTTACAGGCATCGGTTGCTATGGTGCGTGTCTTGAAAACGCGCATCGCCCACAGCCATTTATCAACTCTTGCTTCCTCCATAATATTCCTAACTCCTAACTCCTAATTCCTAACTCCTAACTCCTAACCCTTATTAAAGTGTGTCATCGCGAAATCCGGACCGGAAAGGCAGAATGCCTTGACTGCCTCAGAGGCTTTCTTCAGAATCTCCGGCATCTTTGCCATATCCTCCGCAGGAAACCTTCCAAGCACATAATCTATCTGTCCCCCTTTAGGAAAATCATTTCCCACGCCGAAACGCAAACGGGCATAATTTTGCGTACCAAGTTCAGAAGCGATATTCTTCAATCCATTATGTCCGGCATCCGATCCCTGCTTTCTCATGCGGATAGCTCCGAACGGAAGCGCGATATCATCCACAACGACAAGAAGATTCTCTAACGGAAGTTTCTCCTTGTTCATCCAGAAACGCACAGCCACACCGCTTAGATTCATGAATGTGGAGGGTTTGAGGAGCATCAGCTCGCAATTCTTGACCCTCAATTTGGCCATATCACCATAGCGGCACGATGAGAAAGAAACGCCTGCCTCCTCCGCCATATAATCACCCACCATAAAACCGGCGTTATGGCGCGTATTGACATATTCCGGGCCGATATTGCCCAGACATACTATAAGAAATCTCTTCATATCATTATGCTCATCACAGGGTCTTGCCTTCTTCCGGCCAAACCCGAGGAATTCAAACAATCCCATATCTATTTAACCAACCATGGCTGTTAAATATTTAGAGTCCGTCTCATAAAAAATTTAGCTTTAGGGGACGGACTTTAAATAAAGGAGACACCTTGCCCGATTCGGGGAGGTGTCTCCTTGTGTTTGAAGCGTGCGGAGGATTAAGCCTCAGCTGCTTTGGCAGCGGCACCACGTGCGGCACGTGTGAGCTGAACAGCGCAGACAACAGCGTTCTTGGCGTTCATAAGCTCAAGACCTTCATAGTGGAGGTCACCTACTGCGAGTGATTTGCCGAGACCGAGGTGGTCAACGTTGATGACAAGACGCTCGGGAATCTCTGTGTAAGCAGCTTTAACTTTAAGCTTACGCATTGACATAACAAGCTTACCACCGGCTTTAACACCCTCTGCGTGGCCCTCTATCTTGACAGGAACCTCCATAACGATGGGCTTGTCAGGATAAACCTCAAGGAAATCGATGTGGAGCACAGTGTCCTTAACGGGCTGGAACTGGAGCTCTTTCATCACAGCTTTCTTAGTCTCACCGTTAACATTGAGGTTAACCTCGAAGATGTCGGGAGTATAGATAAGCTTGCGGACATCCTCGTTCTTCACAACGATGTCAGTAGTGATGATACCACGCTTAGCGTCGATTTCAACGAGTTTCTCACCCGGTTTGAGTGTGCCGTTGAAGGGGAGCTCAACGATTGCGCCACCATTGATGACTGCGGGAATCTTACCCTCCTTGCGGAGAGCCTTCACCGATTTCTTGCCCAATTCGATGCGGGGCTCGGCATTCAGATCAAATGTCTTCATTTTCTTTTTTAGTTTGTGTTACTCAAAATAAGTCTGCTCCGGCATATCGCCTTCGGGAGCGACGCTCAAGGCGTCTGCAAATTTCCCATCACACGTTTTTGCTCAAAAGCGCCGCAAAGTTAACACTTTTCCGCGAATTATCCAAAATTATCGTCTGCCGCATAGGTCGTGAAGATGGCAGAACCGGCAATGGTCTTCATCCTCTGTGGGGACGAAAGGTGTCATCGGATCGAAAATCTCCGAAATGATTCCGTTAAGACGCGACATGAATTCCACATTTATGCTCTTATGCCCCTCCACCGGTTCCTTACCTATCGAGGGTGTCGTCTCTCCGTCGGAAGCTATGCGTCCTACCTCATATATCGACATCTTGACATCCTCGTCCTTATCCTTATCAAGATTCAGCAGGTTGGCATATAACATAAGCTGGAACATATTCTTGGCTTTGTAACTGCCGTTGAAAATATCCTCAAACTCTTCTGCAGCAACCAGCGAACCGCCTGTCTTATAGTCGACGATACGCCATCTTTCGCGGGCGGTGCCCGGCGCCATGACATCAAGACGGTCAATGGCATATTTCATGTTCACCTTCCTACCCGGCGCGAACTCCCATTCATACAGTCCGGACATCTCTCCTCCTACAAGTTCAAAAGGTGCCAGCGTCTTGTCGTATGCGAGGATTTCGTGTACCTGCCGCTCCAGCTGACGGGCTACAAGAGCCGCAGCTCCCTCTACAGGACGGTCAAGGTCCGCACCCTTCAAATTGAAATGATTCTTGTTGATAGCCCTGCGTAAAGTGCCTCGAATTTTCTCCCGGTCATCGATGATCGCCTGTATGTCTTCGGCTGTCATCCTTATCCGGTCATTGAGATAGACGGTACGCGATTTCTCCGGAAAATAGAGCCATAACATCGTATCATGAACTATGTTACCTTGGGTTATGGCATCGATAAACTCTCCGCTCTCCGGATCTGTCTTCAGATTAGCTATCACCTCATAATAAAACTTCACCTGACAATCGCCATATTTCCGGAGTGCCGATGCCGAGAAGTTTCGTCCGGATCCGGGGCGAGAGAACTCTTCGATCTCCGCCATCACCTTGGATGTTTTCTCCACCGGTTTAAGTTCCGACACAGGATCGGTGAGCAGGAATCTGTAGTTTTCATATCTGATAGCATCCCGGGCATATAGATAGCGGAGCTGCATAAGATATCGGGACTCCCCTCCTGACCGCATACCCTCGCCGCTGCGGGCATCATACACGAGCGTCACTGATTTTGCCCTTGAGATCATACGGTAGAAATAATATGCGAATAGCCGCTCCTGATAATTCGCATACGGCAATCCGTAACCGCGGCGCAGAGAATCGGGGATAAAAGTGGCGCGTCGCGCTTTGCGCGGCATGACGCGGTCGTTGAGCGACAGAATCACAAGATGCTCGAAATCGAGGGCACGGGTCTCAAGCAAACCCATCACCTGCAAACCCTCCAACGGCTCACCTTCGAATGTGACATGTTCTCCGGCAAGGAGTTTGTCAACCATATAGAAAACGCCCTGAAGACCCATCTCCACGCCATGCTCCTGCGCCGCCCATTCAAGACGACGCAAGGCATCGCGATAGACAGCGATATGCGAGCGGTCAATCCTTGATTTCACCACACCCGACACACCTTCGGCAAGCGACACATCGATAGCTGTCAGCACATCGTCGATATAACGGACTCCACCGGAAGTGCCCTGCTGATAAGGTGAGATATCCAGTACCATCAGTTGCTGCTCCGCCTCGGGAGCGGCTGAGATAAGATCATGCAACGACACATACAGGCGATGACGCGCGGACATGTCGCTATTGAGTTTCGACACATTGCGGCTGCCAAGCAACGAATGCGCGAACGGATGCGACAGCACAAGCCGCATATCCTCATGAAAATACAGTATCCCCCCATCGTGAATACGGCTACGGGCGTGAAGCTGCCGCAAATGATGGAGGAAGGAAGCCACGGAAGTGAGTTTTAAAGAATAACCCATCGTGAGGTTAACCTCCGTGAGAGATTCCGGAAGTGCATAAAGCAACGGGAGCAACAGGTTCTCATCAGGAAGCACCACCGCCACTCTCGCATCGCGGATATCCTCAGCACCCACTTCTTTGATAATCTCCTCCACCCGTTTCGCAGCAATCTTGGTCTGTGCAGAGTTGGAAGGAGCCGCAACAACCCTCAGATCGGCAGGCATCTTACCGGAGCGGTTACGCTCCAGCCAAGGATTTGCCCATTCCGGCGAGGGGAAATTGCGGCGGTTAAGACGCAGGAAAGTGGCGGCATCGCTGACTTCAGATTCCAGCACCGGACCGGTGGCATCCCAATAGAAATCCACAAACGCATCCTTCTCATCCTCATAAAAGCCACCGGCACGTTCCAAAGCCTCGAAGATAAGAGCCTCGGTTGTGGAGAGCGCATTGAACCCGACAAATATTATCTTCTTATATGGCACTATGCCGCGTCCTTCTGCCTGCACGCGCTCGAGAGCCATGCGGTATGCACCCCCCGGAGTGGCGAGGCCATCGGCTGAAAGGGATTCATCGAGCGCATGATACAGCGGTCCCATCGCCTGCCAGAGATACATGAACCGCTCCTTGATAGCCGAGGGATTATCAGGCGGCACAAGATTCTTCCAGAAGCGCTCCACATCCTTATAGTTGGGTGTATATCCGAAATACTTCTCCAATATCGCCATCTGCTCCTCTGTAAGGAAGTTGGACGCAATCTCGCGATAATCACTGACGTTGGTGAAAATAGCATCCGGATCAACATCATATTGATCAACCTCGCTGAAATCCGACAGAAGAATCTCTCCCCAGCTCCGGAAGGCGTCAAACTCCAAAAGCTCATTACCCGAATCTTTTCCCGGAACGAGCGAACGGTTTTTCTTATATATATTGAACAGACGGAAAAGCATCTCTATTCTTGATGCCACCTCCCTGCCCGAAAGCATCTCGACAAAATCCGACACGGATGTTATCTCCGGAGCCATTGTCACCCGGCTTCCGAGTTTTCCGGCAAGGCTCCTGAGAAAGAATGTGCCTGACCGTTTGTTAGGAAATACGAAACAGAACTCCGACAAATCATCGAAATTCTCCACATATGCGCTTGCCACAGAGTCAAGAAAAGATACCTTATCTCCGGCTTCTGCCGCCTCCTTAAAGATTGATTCACATTTCATAGCGCAAATGTAATGATTTTTTATTAACTTTGTGAATCAATAGACCCGGAAGTCACTTTGGCTTCCAAATGAAGTTGTTTAGACATCATCAATAAGTTCAATCTGAACCTATCACTTACGACATGAAATTTTCTGAAATTCCGGGACATCAAAATATCAAACAGAGTCTGCGCAATCTCGTCGACAGCCGAAACATGCCTCATGCAATCATGCTCTGCGGTCCTTCCGGAATTGGGAAAATGTGCACGGCACGTGCCTTTATCCAATATGCACATTGCAGTTCGCCACGAGACGGCGAGCCGTGCGGAGAATGTCCTTCATGTCGCCAGCATCTCTCCTTCAATCACCCGGATCTGCATTTCATATATCCGATCGTAAAAAACAAAGCCCAGAAGATCGAGCTTTCCGAAGACCGCATAGAGGCATGGCAGAGGATGCTGAAAGAATATCCGTGGATGCCACCGGAGCGATGGCCGGAGATGATTGACGCAGGAAATTCCCAACCGATCATATACGTGAACGATGCCGACAACATCGTAAGGGCTGACGCCTATTCATCTTTCACGTCCAGATATAAGTTTTTTGTGATCTGGCTTCCAGAGAAACTACAACCCGCGGCTGCCAACAAGTTGCTGAAAGTAATAGAAGAGCCGACAGAAGGAACTGTGTTTGTGCTTGTCTCCAACAATGAATCGGAAGTGCTTCCCACCATCTCCTCACGCACACGACGATTCAACATGCATCCGGCAGATTCCGCCACAATCGAGGAATATATCATCAGGAAATATCATCTTGACGAGCAGACTGCCCGCACCACAGCCCGTCTGGCAGAGGGAAGGATCGCCAAAGCTGACGAGCTTGCTTCCCATTCCGGAGAACGTGAGGAATTCCAAAACCTCTTTCAGGAGATCATGAGGGCGGCATATGCCAAACGTCCTGCCAAGCTGAAGGAAATCGGAGACAACGCCTCCACCCTCGGACGCGAGAAACTACGGCGCTTCCTGACATATATGAGCTCAATGGCTCGTGAAAATTTCATTTACAATCTCAAGATGCCGATGCTGTCATCAATGACCGAAGGTGAAGAAGCGTTCTCGCGCAGATTCTCTCCATTCATCCACCACGGCAACGTCGAGGAGATCGTAAAAAGAATCGAAGAAGCCTCTTCCCACATCGAGCGAAACGGCAATTCGAAACTCATACTCTTCTCCCTCTTCCTCTACATCATACCCCTCCTCCACAAAAAACCGACTTGACCTTAAGGTCCTTAAAGTCCTTAAAGACCTTAAAGACCCTACAAAAAAATTCAATTTTGAACCACAATTATAATTAACATTAATAACATGAAACCTACTCTTTTCATTCTCGCAGCAGGTATGGGCAGCCGTTATGGCGGTCTCAAACAACTTGACGGCCTCGGCCCTTCAGGCGAAACAATCATGGACTATTCCGTTTACGACGCTCTTCGCGCCGGCTTCGGCAAAATCGTGTTTGTAATCCGCAAGGATTTCGAACAGGAATTCCGTGACAAGATCATCTCCAAATATGAGGGACATGTGCCCGTTGAGGTTGTGTTCCAGTCAATCGACAAGCTTCCCGAAGGCTTTACTCCCAATCCGGAGCGTTCAAAACCTTGGGGTACAAACCACGCTGTGCTCATGGGCAAGGATGCCATCAAAGAGCCCTTTGGTGTTATCAACGCCGATGACTATTACGGTGCGGAAAGCTTCCAGCTTCTCGGTGACTTCCTCCGTTCCGTGGCAGATAAGAAGAACTGCTACTGCATGATCGGATTCAACATCGAGAACACACTCAGCGAAAACGGCGGTGTAAGCCGCGGTCTCTGCGAGGTTGACGCCAACGGCAACCTTACAGGCGTGACAGAATGCCATGGCATAGAGCGCAAAGATGGCAAGCTTATCCAGGTTGTGGAAGGCGAGGAAGTTCCTTTCCCCGAGGATGCCAACGTATCAATGAACATGTGGGGCTTCACTCCCGACTATTTCGATTATTCAGAAAAGGCATTTGTCAAATTCCTTGAGGAGAACAAGAACGAGCTCAAAGCCGAGTTCTACATCCCCAGCGTTGTAAACGACCTTATCCAGGATGGCAAAATCGACCTCAAGGTTATCGGCACACCTTCAAAATGGTTTGGCGTGACATATGCGGCAGACCGTCCTGCAACCGTTGCTCAGTTCGAGAAACTCGTAAAAGACGGCGTATATCCCACTCCCCTTTTCTAATCCTAAATCAAGAACTATAAAACTAATGAAAACCAAAATATTAGTAACCGGAGGAACCGGATACATCGGCAGCCATACTGTTGTGGAACTGCAGAATGCCGGATATGAGGTTGTCATCATCGACAATCTCTCAAACTCGAATGCCGCTGTAATCGACGGCATCGAGGCCATCACCGGAATCCGCCCCGTGTTTGTAGAGGGAGACTGCACCGACATAAACACTCTTCACGAGCTTTTCAAGGCTAATCCCGGCATAAAGGGAATCATAAACTTCGCAGCTTCCAAGGCTGTCGGAGAGTCTGTTCAGAAACCGTTGCTCTATTACCGCAACAACCTCAACACTTTGATGAACCTTCTCGACCTCATGCCCGAATACGGAGTGAAAGGGATAGTATTCTCTTCTTCATGCACTGTATATGGCGAGCCGGACGTGAACCCCATCGATGAAACAGCCCCCATCAAACCTGCCACATCCCCTTATGGAAATACCAAGCAGGTATGCGAGGAGATTATCGAGGATTATATCAGGAGCGGCGCTCCCATCAAGAGCATCCTTCTGCGATATTTCAATCCTATCGGTGCGCATCCATCGGCTGAAATCGGCGAGCTCCCCCTCGGTGTTCCGCAGAATCTCGTGCCTTATCTGACCCAGACAGCTGCTGGAATCCGCAAAGAGCTGACTGTGTTCGGTGATGACTACAACACCCCGGACGGTTCCTGCATCCGCGATTATATCGATGTTGTGGATCTTGCCAAGGCTCATGTCATCGCAATGAAGCGCATGCTTGACGGCGAGGACACAGATGCTGTGGAGATCTTCAACCTCGGCACAGGCCGCGGTCTGTCAGTGCTTGAGCTGATCGCATCTTTCGAGCGTGCGACAGGCGTGAAGGTACCTCACAAGATCGGTCCCCGTCGCGCCGGTGACATCGAAAAGATATGGGCTGACCCGAAAAAGGCGAATGAAGTGCTCGGCTGGACTGCATCCGTTCCGGTTGACGAGACAATGAAGAACGCCTGGGCTTGGCAATGCAAAGTGTCTAAACACTGATAATCCAGTATCATAAGAGTATGGCCGGATTGTTTCCGGTCGTACTCTTATTTTTTTATATCCATTTTTATTTAATATCCATTCGTTCAAAATGAGGTTAAAGCACTTACCTGACATGCACAAGTTATTTAAAGCTGTAGGGATAGCCCTGCTTGCTTTTGTGTTGTCTTGGTTTGTGGCATACGATTTCACCTCACTATCTTATTTCGCACCTCTTGAGAAAGCATCGGATTTCATTGCATCGGATTTCTACACACTCGTGGCTGACAGCCGGACTGTGAAGAAATATGACCGGAAGATTACGGTTGTAAGTCTCGACAACCTTTCAAGAGAAGAGATAGCCGCAGCATTCGATACGATAGCGGCTGCATCTCCCGCTGTCACCGCAATCGACCTGATATTTCAGGAACGTGGTGATGACACTGATATCTTGCTTGCGGAAGCCATCTCATCGCTTGGCAAGGTGATACGTCCCGTAGCACTCGGCACAGAGGAATATGAAGATGACAGCAGACTTTCCGGAAACTCCATATACGATCCGCTTGACAACACGGAGCCTGGGTTTGTCAATCTGGAAGCGGCATCCGTCAGAAGCGTAATCCGTGAATTCAGACCGATGGCAGACAGTCTCTGCTCATTCCCGGCAGCAGCTGTCAGAGCTTTCGACCGGGAAGCCTATAAAAAGCTATGCGCAAGAGGGAACGTCACTGAATCTATCAATTTCTCCTCATCTCAATTCGATATTATCTCCCCGCGTGAGGCTGCAGCTCATCCGGAACTCATCCGAGACCGCCTTGTATTCGCAGGAGTGGTGAACGACTACAGCGACATGCACGCCACACCCGTCAACGAATCCACGCCCGGAATCCTTATCCACGCATCCGCGGCATCGACCATCCTTTCCGGCAACTATATCGACAGCGCACCTGTATGGACGGAATGGATAATCGCCGGTTTCCTGTCTGTCATGCTAATACTGGCACAGATGAAACTCTCCGAGACAAAAGCGGGAAATATGTTAATGCGCTGGATTCAGGTAGGGATTCTCGTCACGCTTATATTAGGAGGCACAGTTCTCTTTATCCATAAAAATATAACATTCGATCTTACGCTACCACTATTGATGATTATGCTTAGTCTGCTTGCCTCCGACATCTGGGCCTTTGCTGAAACTGTATTGTCAAAAATATCAAGGCTCTCCATTAGTATCAGACGTAAACTTACCATTCTGCTTCTATTGATCTCAACATCGGTCATTGCGAGCGCACAACGTTATGAGGTGTTCCGAACCACCGGTGATATAACGATGCTTAGCAACGGCGCATGGAAACAGCTCGGCCGCTTCACCCCGCTCAAGGCATCCGACAAAATAAGGATCGGGAAAAAGTCATCCGTCGCCATAAAAGACAACAACACTTCAGATTTATACTACGGAGTGCTACAAGGGGAACACTCTGTAATTTCAATCATCACACAAGCCAAGAAATCAGCCAAGGCGCGCACCGCTGCCGTAGGAGGAATCATAGGCGATACACCACAGCGAAAGGGTAAGCCTGTGCTCGGTGCAGCCGTAAGAGGTACGGAAACAAACATAATCTCCAATGATTCCATCACCTGCGACACTCTATCCAGCCACGGACTCGGAAACGCCCTGCACAATATATTATCCACTCCCGTGCGCGTGGACAACAATGATACTCTTCCGGTTTCGCTTAAGCTACATATATCCCAACCGGATTCAATTCTTTCATTCATAATAAAATCCGATCTCAATCGCGACTTAGACCCCTACGGTTATTTTATAAATATCATAAGAGTAACCGATGGCAAGCCACCTGCCCTCCTCTTGTCTTCAAGCAATAAAAATGAGCTTTTCAGCATCAGTGCGGAAGGGAGCCTGATTATCGACTGGATACCCTCTTTATATAATCCAAAGGCAGAATACTATCTCCTCCTTACCCGTTCCTCCATTGCCCACGACACACTTGCCGACATTCTCCGCTCCTGCAGAAAACAAGACAAACAACCCTCCCGTCCTCCGTTCATATCTCTTCAGGAATGGAACCGACCCACATATATTCTGAAACCTGAATAAGAGGAGAGCCAGCTGTATCTGACCACATTTGACAATATCATTAATTTTTGTTAATTTTGCAAAGTATTCATTCAGACTCTCGCCATCAACAAGAGTCAGGGACCGTCTCATAAAAAATTGAACTTTAGGTGACGGATTCTTAGTCGATTTTCGATTATACCAATAAACAAATAATAACTTAAATTTTATTTATGAACCTTAAGCTGATCAAAGCTGGGATTCTTTCTGGAATTCCTTTGCTTCTGACCGGTTGTGTCGATAATGATTATGACTTGTCGAATATTGACACAACATCCGAGATCAAAGTCAATGACCTGGTGCTACCGGTCAATATCGACGCCATCACTCTCAACGACATCTTCGACATTGATGATGAAAGCGAGATAAAACCTGTGACCATAAATGGCCGCGAGTTCTATGCTGTCACAAAACATGGCGACATAAATTCCCAGTCGATCGACATCCCGGTGTTTTCCACAACCACTCCGGATGTGCCCGAGACCAACGCTGCCTTCAAACTTGAATTACAGCAACCCGCCACAAGAGCTGCGCAGCCTACTCTCGAATTCTTCTATGATCTGGACAGTTTCGATCCCCAGGTCTTCAAAATCGAGGCTTCTGGAATCGATGAGGCTGTGCGCGAGATCAAGATCCTGGAGTCAAAACCGATGCTCCTTAAGCTTGAATTCAAGGAGACACAGCTGCCGTCTTACATCTCTCTTTATTTCAATGAGCTGAAAATGAAGATAGCGAAAGGCCTTATCTTCAATTCGCTTCCTTCAAATTACACTTATGATCCCAATTCCGGAGATCTGACAATAACCGGACTCGACTGCCCAGACAAATCCTTCACATTGAGCCTAACCGCCAACGGAATAGACTTCACCAAGAGCGACACAGAAATAAAAAACGGACATTTCCAATATTCAGATGAAGTGGAGGTAATTTCCGGTCGACTCAAAACCACAGTAGACCTCAGCGCTGTATCCGCAACAGATTTCTCACCTACGCAGGAAATCGACTTCAATGTGAAAACCACCATCGGTTCATTTGAGGCAACTCATTTCACAGGAATGGTTGAATATCATCTCACCGGTGACGGACTGAATATATCGCCGGTGGATCTTACAGGAATACCTGAATTCCTCGGACAGGAAGGTACCGACCTTAAGCTTGCCAACCCGCAGATATATCTCAATCTCAACAATCCGGTAGCTGCATACAATCTCTATTACCAGACCGGGCTGCAGCTTGTGGCAGGTCGTCAACAAAGCAGCATTGCATATTCTCCCGACAATGGCAAGCTTATCGCCACAGCCCCTCTGAATCCGGGACCATACAACTTCCTGCTCTCTCCGGCTCCGGCAGATCCACTCCCCGAATATGCCGCAGGGCTACAGCACATACCGTTCAGCGGACTATCCGAGATTCTAAGCGGTGACGGACTTCCTCAGCTAATTGAAATCAAGCTGATAAATCCGGAATTGCCATATCAGGCTGTCGACCGCTTTGAATTGGGTCAGCCTATATCAGGAATCTCCGGCACATATGATTTCATAGCTCCCATCGCTCTCAAAAACGGATCTAAGATTATATATTCCGACTCCAAAGACGGCTGGAACGATGAGGACATAGATAAAATCAATATCTCCGTATTGCAAGTAGAAGCCGATGTAACAAGCACCATTCCGCTTGACGCCAATCTTGTGGCATATCCTTTGGCAGTAGGCAACAAAAAAATCACGGGTGCAAAAGCCGAATGTACAATCCCCGCCAATGCCAAAGACAACCATATCGTCATAAAGATGACAGGTCCGATCGAACACCTTGATGGAATAACATTTGAGGCTGTTTTGTCTCCCGGTTCCGAAGATTCTCTGTCTCCTCAGCAGACAATAACTCTTAAGAATCTCCGTGCAAAAGTATCCGGATCGTATACAACTGAATTTTAACCACCGTAACCTGTCTTATTTATGAAATCAATCAAGAAATTATTTATCATGACTTCTGTGGTTGCGGGATGCTTCGCCGCCAATGCGCAACACACTTACTCCGGATATTTCCTCGACAACTATACATACCGTTATGAGATGAATCCCGCATTCGGAAATTCCAAGGGGTTTGTCTCAATGCCGGTGATCGGAAATTTCAACACAGCCATCCGTGGCAATCTCCACCTCTCCGATATTTTCTATAAATCTCCCGACGGTGGCAAAACCATGCTTTTCACAAATCCGCAGATCTCAGCGGCTGAGGCGATGAGCAAATTTGGCAACCGTAATAAAATTGGCACCAATAACAAGATAAACATTTTATCTGTAGGTTTCAAGGGATTCGGTGGTTTCAACACCATCTCCATCTCCGCAACCGCCAACCTTGAGGCTTCACTCCCCAAGGCATTTTTCTCGTTGGCAAAAGAGGGGATCACAAACACCACTTATGACATCAAGGATATGTTTGCCTATGCCAATGCCTATGCATCTATTGCCCTAAACCATTCGCATGACATCAAGCAGGTGCCCGGATTACGGATCGGTGCTTCATTGAAGCTCCTCGTTGGTGTTGGAAGTCTTGACGTACGCTTCAATGAGGCTGACCTGACATTGGGCACAGACAGCTGGATCGCCCGCACCAACGCCGATATATACGCGTCTGTGACCGGGCTGCGGTTTGACAAGAAGACCTATACCCCCTCCGGACCTGCCGGCGGAGCACCGAGAGAGTATGTTTCCGGTGCGAATCTTGATGACGGATTCGGCATAAACGGATACGGTCTGGGCTTCGACCTTGGCGCAGAATACAAATGGAAAGATTTCCGGTTCTCTGCCGCCGTGCTCGACCTTGGCTTCATGGCATGGGGAAAAACACAGTGGGCTTCGACAAACGGGACTCAGACTTTCACCACTGACGCCTACACATTCTCTGCCAATGGAGACGCGGACAATTCGTTCGACAATGAGCTTGACAACCTCAAAGATGACCTTTCGAAACTGTATCAGCTCAAGGACATGGGGGAGAAAAGCTCCTACACTCGTTCACTTGCCGCCACTCTGAACTTCGGTGTGGATTATGAACTGCCGGTATATCGGAATCTGCATTTCGGGTTACTCAACTCCACCCGTATCAACGGAGCTTACACATGGACCCAGTTCAGGCTTTCAGCCAACATCGCTCCGGTGAAGGTATTCTCCGCAGATGTGAATGTGGCTGCGGGAACCTATGGTGTCGGTTTCGGATGGATGCTCAATCTCCACACCACAGGCATCAACCTCTTCCTCGGCATGGACCACACCCTCGGTACCCTCAGCAAGCAGATGATCCCGCTTAACTCAAACGCCTCATTTAATTTCGGTCTGAACTTCCCATTCTGAAAAAAAATGCACGGATCTGATATGTCAATCAGAGCAAAATTTTATTCATAGCATTAGCTACCAACCTATTGAAAGTGGCATTCATTATATTTTGAATGCCACTTTCTTTTTTATGAAAACACACAGGTAATGTACCCGTATAATTATTTTTTCATTATTTTTGCAAAACGGATTCCATTAAAATCAAATTTCCATGAGAATTACATTCAAACTCTTCATCATCTCAATCCTCTTGGCAACAGTATCCCAAGCCCAGGCAGCAACAATCAAAAAGCAACGTGCTGCGGAGTCGGACTCAACCCAGGTACTTTTCATAGGCAACAGTTTCACGTTCTATAACGACATGCCTGAAATGATGCGCAGATTAGCCTCCACCCTAAATCTCAAAATAGCTCCAAGTCGTTCACTTAAGGGAGGACAAACATTCGAAGGGCACCTCATGGATCCGTTCCTTCTCGGAATCCTTAAGGATGGTGGCTTTGACTATGTGGTCATGCATGACGCAAGCCATCGTCCGTCATATTCCACAAAAGATGTTATGCGCGATGTCTATCCCTATGCACACAAGATAGACAGCCTGGCAAAAGCCGGTTCTCCAAATGTCAAGACCATATATTACATGACCTGGGGACACAAGGACGGAATCAGGGCTGCCAAAAGGACTGACTATCCGCTCAACCATACATACCACGGAATGCAGCAGCGCCTCAACACATCCTATCTTGAGATGGCTCATGAGAACGGCGGCATATGCGCACCGGTCGGAATGGCTTGGGAGCGCGTAGTAAACGAGCGACCGGACATAGACCTGTTCTCAGCCAAGGACCGCTATCATCCATCGAAAGAGGGGAGCTATTTAGCGGCATGCACAATACTATCCACCATACTCGGTAAACCGTTCGTCTCACCCTACTACGCCGGTCTGCCGGAAGAGGTGGCTCTATACCTCCAGAAAACAGCAGGCGAGACTGTCGCCGACAATCTCGCCCTTATAGGTATAAAGCAATAATCACTTTTTATCTTCTGAATCCGCCTCCCTGCTGTTTCATCTGACGCATCATCTTCATCGGATTCTTCATCGAGGTGGCCATTTTCATCATCTTGCGGGTGTCTTCAAACTGCTTCAGGAGTTTATTGACATCCTGCAGAGATGTGCCCGAACCTTTGGCTATACGCTGACGGCGTGTACCCTTTATAATTTCCGGATTCTGCCGTTCATAGGGAGTCATGGAGTGTATAATAGCCTCGATGCTCTTGAACGCGCTGTTGTCGATATCGACATCCTTGATGGCTTTGCCGACACCCGGTATCATCGCGGCGAGATCCTTTATATTACCCATCTTCTTGATATTCTCAATCTGCTTGAGGAAATCATCGAAATCAAATTTATTCTTCTTGATCTTCTCCTGAATCCTCTCAGCCTCTTTCTGGTCGTAGATCTCCTGCGCTCTCTTGGCAAGCTCGACGATATCGCCCATTCCCAAGATACGGTTTGCCATACCCTCGGGGTTGAATTCCTGTATATCCTCAAGCTTCTCGCCGGTGCCGACATATTTGATCGGTTTATCGACAACCGCACGAATAGACAGAGCGGCACCACCACGGGTATCACCATCAAGTTTTGTGAGCACCACTCCGTCAAAGTCAAGACGCTCGTTGAAGGTCTTGGCCGTATTGACAGCATCCTGACCTGTCATGGAGTCGACAACGAAGAGTGTCTCCTGAGGGTTGATCGCATTCTTGATACGCTCGATCTCATCCATCATCTCCTCGTCAACAGCAAGACGACCCGCTGTATCGACAATCACCAGATCCAGATGATTCGATTTTGCATGAGCGATGGCATTAAGAGCTATCTGAACAGGATCTTTGCTCTCCTCCTCAGTATACACAGGCACATCGATGCTCTGCGCCAACACACGCAACTGCTCACGGGCAGCAGGACGATATACGTCGGCTCCAACGAGCAGCGGACGCTTGCCCTTGGCTGACTTTAGCTTGCGGGCGAGTTTACCGGCGAATGTGGTTTTACCGGCACCTTGCAGACCCGACATCAATATCACAGTAGGATTTCCGGTGAGATTGAGTGGAGCCTCCATACCGCCCATCATCTCGGTAAGTTCGTCATGAACGATCTTCACCATCAACTCCTTAGGCTTGAGGGCATTGATCACATTCTGGCCCATCGCCTTCTTCTTCACCGTATCGGTGAATGTCTTGGCCACCTTATAGTTGACATCGGCATCAAGCAGGGCACGACGCACATCCTTGAGGGTTTCCGCCACGTTGATTTCCGTGATCTTACCCTCACCTTTCAATATCTTGAATGAGCGTTCAAGACGCTCTGACAAATTTTCAAACATAAATTTTTAAAGTTTATTAGTCGCTGTATCGGGGAAAATAACAGTCGGCTTCCACACTTTAGCCTCCTCCGGAGTCATATGGGCATATGTCATTATGATCACAATGTCGCCCGGCTGCGCCTTGCGCGCTGCGGCTCCGTTAAGACATATCACCCCGCTGCCCGGCTCGCCGGCTATCACGTATGTATCGAAACGCTCTCCGTTGTTATTATTGACAATCCAGACACGCTGGCCGGGAAGGATGTCGGCAGCCTCAAGCAGATTGCTGTCAATCGTAATGCTTCCAATATAGTTAAGATTCGCCTCTGTCACTGTGACACGGTGAATCTTGGATTTCATCATCTCTATCAACATGACCGCTTAGATTTCTTTCTTATAGGTAATGTTATCTATCAACCGGACTTCTCCACAATAGACAGTGATACACCCCACAATCCATGGACTTTCTTCCCATTCCTCCACGGGAAGAAGCGTGCGGGCGTCCACAATCTCGAAATATTCCACTTTCATGTGAGGAACAGCATCTATACGCTCCACCACTGTGTCGTGTGTTGCCCGGACACTATGCTCGCGGGCATAACCGACGCTATATTCCAGAGCCTTGTGAATCTCCGGCGCCACCTCACGCTGCTCCGGAGTAAGGAGCGCGTTGCGGCTTGAGAGTGCCAATCCGTCATCGGCACGCTTTATCGGGCACGCCACAATGTCGACATCTATGCCTTCGGTCTTGATCATGTTTCTGATCACGGCGATCTGCTGGAAATCTTTCTCACCGAAATAAGCGCGTGTCGGACGGCAGAGTCTGAAAAGAAGACTCACCACCTGAGCCACCCCCTGGAAATGACCGGGACGGAATTTACCTTCCATCACTTCAGCGGCTGTGCCGAGATCGAATTCATGACGCGGCTGAGCTTCGGGGCCTCCGGGATACATTTCGTCAACCTCCGGTGCAAACACAGCTGTCACACCTGCCTGAGCCAGCAGACGGAAGTCGTCCTCCTCCTTGCGGGGGTAAGTGGCAAGGTCCGTAGGATTATTGAATTGCGTCGGATTGACAAAAACACTCGCTATTACACATGGATTTTCGCTGACAGCGCGCTCCACAAGCGACAGATGCCCCGCATGCAGGGCGCCCATCGTGGGCACAAGACCAATGGCATTGCCTTGTTCCTTCTGGTGCTCCACAAAGTCAAGGAGCTCCGCAACCTTTCTGATTATTATCATTTTCTAAATTAAGGGCATTCCGGCATCGCACGAAGGCGGTAACGGGAACACATCTTTAATTGGTTTTTTCAACCTGCAAAATTAATCAATTATTCCATAAAATCAGCGTCTATCTCGATTTTTTTTATTAACTTTGCATCCGCTTAGTATGCACGGGCGCGAATGGTTGCGCTCCGGCATAGCAAACCGAACAGTATGGCAAAACAACGAATTCTTTTTGTCTCTCCCGAAATATCCCCCTACCTCCCCACCTCGGAGATAGCTAAGTTAGGACGCGACCTCCCGGTGGCGATGCATGGCAAGAAATATGAGGTAAGGACCTTCATGCCCAATTTCGGCAATGTAAATGAAAGGCGCAACCAGTTGCACGAAGTGATACGTCTCAGCGGAATCAACATCCCGATCCGCGACACAGACCATCCCCTGATCATCAAGGTCGCATCAATGCAGCCTTCCCGTATACAGGTATATTTCATTGACAATGACGATTATTTCCAGAAAGAGGATGGTGATGTTGACAATGTCGGCTCAAACCGTGTTGACAACGATGAGCGCGTCATTTTCTTCTCACGCGGCACCGCCGACACAGCACGCAAGCTCCGTTGGGAACCTGACATCCTCCACACTTCCGGCTGGATGGCTTCACTCGTGCCGTTATATGCCAAGAAAGTATTCTCCGATGGCGTTTCTTTCAATGGCACAAAGATAGTATATTCACTGCTCGACGAGACTCCCGCCGCCGAAATCGATCCCGAATTTCTGGCAAAACTCGCCGAAGACGGCATAAAGGATGAGGATCTTAAGGATTTCACCGACATGCCCGCCAACACCAACCTTCTTCACAAAATCGGAATCGCAAATTCCGATGCCGTGATTTTCAACAACCGCACTCCCGATCCTGAGCTTAAGGAATATGTCGAGAAGGCGGGGCTTCCGGTGCTCTTTCTCAATCCTGAGGAGGACAACACCGACAAATATCACGAATTTTATCAATCTCTCTTGACTAATGAAGATTAAATCTCTATACGCGGCTGCCGCCGCCCTCCTCCCCTTCGCCATGCTATGCTCCTGCGAAGACAACGTAAGCCCTATCGGCGGTTCGCTGGTGAATGGCGAAGTGACTATCACGGTCGACACCCTTGAGATGAAGATCAACGCCACCTCCATATTGGAACCGGAGTTCGATTCCCGCACCCAGACAAAACTTCTGGGACGTATCAATGTGCCGCAATATGGTTCGCTCGACTGCTCATTTGTCAGCCAGCTCATGTGCGCCACAGCTATGAACATCCCGGATTCCATCACGGTGAATGATGTGGACTCCATGCGGATGGTGCTCACCGTGCCGCGCGGATCACTCACAGGCGACTCTCTCGCTCCCCAGCAGCTGAAGGTGTATCAGCTCACCAAGCAACTTAAGCCTGAGATCAACAGCTCTTTCAATCCCGAAGGCTATTACGACCCGTCAAATCCACTTGGCGTGAAGAGCTACACACTCTCTGCCTTGTCGATGAACGATTCAATGTTCCAGGTTCAGAAGAACATCAGCATTCCTATAATGATGCCCAAGAAACTTGCGCAGGATGTTTTCACCGCTTATAGAGAGAAACCGGAGATTTTCCAGTGGCCGCAGACATTCGCACAATATTTCCCCGGCGTCTATGTTGAGCAGAATTTCGGAAACGGTTGCGTTGGCGTGATATCAAGCATGAAGTTTTACACTTACTGGCATTATATCAAACAGGTGTATCAGAAAAAGGATGACGATTCCGGTGAGTACCATTACGTGCCGACTCTGATGCGTGACTCCGTATGCCTGTTCTCATCCCAGCCCGAGGTGCTTTCAGCCAACCGCGTGACATACAAGGTGTCTGATTATCTGAAAAACCTCGCAAACAGCGGCAAATCAATTATCACGACGCCCGGAGGATATTACGTGAACCTGCGTTTCCCGGCACAGGAACTTCTCGACAAATATAACAAGGATCTTTACCGCATGGCAGTGGTATCGAAACTCACTTTCGAGATTCCAGCCGAAGCTGTGGAGAATGACTATGGTCTGTCAGCAGCACCCCACCTCTTGCTCGTGAAGAGCTCCGAAAGAGAATCGTTCTTCAAAGAAAATAAGATTCCAGACGGGAAGACTTCATTCTATGCTCCCTACAACTCTGAGAATAAGAGCTATTCATTCACGGGAATGCGAGAGTATATACTCAACATTATTGAAAACGGCACCACCGTAAAACCCGAAGACATGGAGTTCTCTCTCGTTCCTGTAATCGTATCGACAGAAGATGTGGCAGGTTACACCTCAACCACCACGTATGTGACACGTTGTGCCCCATATATCGGACGCCCCACGGTCACACAACTTGACACAGATCATGCAATAATATGCTTCTCGTTCTCAAGGCAAACAATTGAATAATTCATAATACCGATACACAATCCATACCACATGGATTGTGTATTTGTATAAGTGAAGTTGCTTAAGCAACTTTAATAAACATATGGGATTCGGAATACTTCTTTTCAGTCTGCTTTCTTTCATCACCGGTGTTGACACACCAGGGGATCGCCCCCGTGCGGAACTACTTTTCGTGGGTGACGCCATGCAGCATCAGGCGCAACTCGATCGCGCCAAGGAATTGGGCGGTGGAAAGAGCTATGATTATTCCGGATGTTTTACCCTTATCGCTCCGGAGATCACAGCTGCCGATTATGCCGTATGCAATCTTGAGGTGCCATTGGGCGGCGGTCCGTCATACACCGGCTACCCATGCTTCTCTGCACCGGATTCATATGCGCAGGCACTCAAAGATGCCGGTTTCGATCTTTTCCTGACTGCCAATAACCATTGTCTTGACAGGCGCGACAAAGCAGCGAGGCGAACCCTCGTGGCTCTTGACTCCCTCGGAGTGGATCACATAGGGACATACCACAATGCAGCTCAACGCGAGCAGTTGGTGCCTTTTATAAAAGATATAAACGGATTTAAGGTAGGTTTTCTGAACTACACTTACGGAACCAACGGCATAGAACCTATGGAAGGCGTAGAAGTTTCGCTGATTGACCGCGACAAGATGGCTGACGAGATGCGCAGGACTCGCGAGGCTGGAGCCGAGATACTGGTAGTGACGATTCACTGGGGTGTGGAGTATGTGCTGCTTCAGAACCGTAATCAGGAGAATATAGCCCAATTCCTTATTGACAACGGAGCGGACCTGATAATAGGCGGTCATCCACATGTGATCCAGCCGATGAAAGTTGTCCGCAACGAAAAGGAGAACAAAGATGTCCTTCTTGTGTATTCCTTAGGTAATTTCATATCTAACATGAAGACAGCCGACACGCGCGGCGGAGCATTGGTCAGAGCCACGATAGAACGTGACGAGACAGGAAAAGCAAGATTCAAGGAAGCGAACTACGACACATTCTTCTCCGCCAAACCTGCAGGAGGCTCAACCAACTTCACCGTCATCCCCTCATGGATGCCGGAGCACATCCCCGCTGCCCAGAAAGCCCACTGGCAGCTCTACGATCGCGGTGCCCAACGTATCTTCGACACCCACAACATCAACGTCCCCCGCAAACACAAATAATTTTTCGCTGGAATTAATTAAAACTTGTTATCGTGAGAATTCGATGACCTCGCAGTCGCGCATGTCGGTGCCGTCAATTACGAGACGCACGAGAGTGCGCACTTTCTGCCAGCCTTGGTTGCCGGCGGCTCCGGGGTTGATATGAAGCACATCGAGTTCTTTATCATACATGATTTTCAACAGATGCGAATGTCCGTCAACCATCAGCCGGATATTCTCGTCCCTCAACAGTTTCTTCATACCCGGCGACCATTTGCCCGGATATCCACCGATATGGGTCAGAAGCACCTTCACACCCTCTACCATGAATATTTCAAGTTCCGGACATTTACGCTTCACCTCTCCATGATCCACGTTGCCTGATACAGCCCTGACAGGAGCAATCTCAGCAAGCCTCTCGACTATTGAATAGTCACCGATGTCACCGGCATGCCATATCTCATCGCAATCCTTGAAGTGCAAGGCATATCTGTCATCCAACAATCCATGGGTATCACTTAAAATTCCAATCTTCTTCATCTATTTTTATTTTTATGTCATGTAAAAATTTTAATCACGCAGAGGCGCGGAGGCGCAAAGAATTTATGCCGTTCAATTCGACGTAGATGTCGTTTCCACTCCTGCTGAGACACAGAGTCTGACGCTCCTGCTCTGCGCCTTTGCCTAAATCGCCACGCGATTCTTCGTTATCTTTGTCACTGAGCTTGCCAACTCAAAACTTTGCGCCTCCGCGGCTCTGCGTGATATTTGACTATATAATGGGGCTTGTCTAAGTCTAAGAGTCCGTCTCATAAAAATTTAGCTTTAGGGGACGGACTCTAAATTTACATATTTATGATGACTCAACTTAATTGGTTTTAGAAACGGAGCAAGCCGGGACTGACGCCCGGCCTGCTCGATTGTTGTGTAATTCTACGTGTGTTGTGTGTGTTTTACATGGTGAGTTGTAACCAATCAACTTTGGAATCCGTCTAACAACGGATACCTGTATCAATCCATTTCTTCGTCAGCTTCATAGCCGCCCATCTCGCGGATGGCGTTACGTAGCATCGTGTGCTGCTGATAAAGATTATTGATTGGCATTTCGCCTTTGGTGTAATCATGCATCGGGCTCTTGAGGAAGAAGCTCAGGAAGCGCTGTATGCCGTAACGACCTGAACGCGCCGCGAGGTCGCTGAGAAGCACGAGGTCAAGGCAGAGAGGCGCTGCGAGAATGGAATCGCGGCAGAGGAAGTTGATCTTGATCTGCATCGGATAACCCATCCAGCCGAAGATGTCGATATTGTCCCAACCCTCTTTGTTATCGTTGCGCGGGGGATAATAGTTGATACGCACCTTGTGATAATACTGGGTATCCTCATCATTGCCATGACCATAGAGATCCGGCTGGTCTTCAGGAACGAGGATAGTTTCGAGTGTAGACAGTTTGGAAACCTCTTTTGTGCGGAAGTTAGCAGGCTCGTCAAGCACAAGACCATCGCGGTTGCCGAGGATATTGGTAGAGAACCATCCGTTAAGACCGAGGCAACGGTCGCCGATGATGGGTGCGAAACCTGATTTAACAAGAGTCTGACCGGTCTTGAAATCCTTACCTGCGATAGGCATCTTTGTCTTCTCGGCAAGCTCCCACATTGCAGGAATGTCAACGGTAGTGTTAGGCGCGCCCATAATGAAAGGACAACCTTCGGAGAGGGCTGCATAGGCATAACACATCGAAGGAGCGATATGCTCTTTATCGTCAGCCTTCATAGCAGCCTCAAGAGATTCGATTGTGCCGTGAATCTTCTCGTCTACTGGAACGTAAACCTCTGTTGAAGCAGCCCAGAGCACAACAACGCGATCAACGCCTGTCTCCTTCTTGAAATTGCGGATATCCTCACGGATCTGCTCTGTCATATCCCAACGGTCCTTACATTCCTTTACATTGTCACCGTCAAGACGCTTTGCATAATTATGATCGAAAGCAGCCTTAAGAGGCTTGATAGCCTCAAGCTCCTCCTTAACGGGAAGGATATCCTTAGCTTTGAGCACTTCTGCATTCACAGCTGCTTCAAAGGCATTCGCAGGGTATACATCCCATGCAGCAAACTCAATGTCGTTCAGATCCGCGATGGGAACGATATCTTTATAATGGAGATATTTTTTATCAGCACCTTTGCCGATACGGATTTTGTCATACTGTGTCACCGAACCGATCGGCTTGGCGAGACCTTTGCGGGTCATGAACACTCCGGTCATGAATGTCGAAGTAACGGCACCAAGACCTACTACCATAACGCCAAGTTTACCTTTAGGCGCTTCTGCTTTTTTTGTTGTCATAATTCGTGTGTGTAATTTGATTCTTTTTAATATTCGGGAACAAACCCGGCTTCGAATCCTTGCGGATTCTTGAAGACTCAGCCGGAAAGCGCAAAGCGAACTGTTGCATTCGGGTTAAAACCCCGGTTGAATTTTCCGGCGGTAAAATTATGACTACTTTGGCAGATTACAAACTTTTTTGAATAAAAATTAAGGAGGTCTAATCTTAAAGTTTATTAAGAGACCTCCTATTTAGCCAATATTTATTAAAAATACTGTTTATTTAAAATTTTCTGTTAATTTGTGTTAATTAGGCTTCTTGCCATTCTCGGGCAAATTTCAACCTATTTTATGATTTCAAGAAGCTGTCGGATGTCAGTGATCGTATTAGGATGTGTCTGCGCATCCTCCTCATCGGTCCATCCCTTGCCCTTGATCCATATTGTCTGGCACCCTATCTTCTCTGCGGGTTCTATATCCTTACGGTAGCTGTCACCGACAACTATCACCTCTTCAGGTTTACATCCGAGTGCCTCGACTCCCAGGCTGAAAATCTTCGGATCCGGTTTGCGGACACCGACTACAGCGCTCTCGACAATCTTGGGGAAATATTTCGCAATACCAAAATCCTTAAGCACAGTCTCTACATTACCATAGAAATTGGAAACAAGCACAAGCTTATATTTCTTGCTGAGAGCATCCAACACCGGAATAGCCTCCGACACCTTGGACTTGGCGGACTCATAACATATATGAGCCACCTCCTGTGCTTTTGCCTCCACCTGAGCCGGAGGGAAAAGCCCCTGTTCGGAAAGCCATTGCAACTCAAGACGCATCTTGATAAGGAGAAGATCGCCGAAATCATGTTCCGGAAGGATATGGCGTGTACGCGCCAGCTCTCTCTCAGCATAGACATACGCCTCGCGGAACTCCGCCTTATCGACAGCCACACCAGCCTGCTGATAAGCCCGCCAGATCACCTCACTCCAATGATCGCCTCCGGTATCAAGAGTGCCTCCGTAATCGAAAATTATCCCTTTTATATCTTTTGTATCCATCACCACATCTTATTTATAATTATCCAATGAAACGCAGAAAGACTTGCAGATTCTCTCGTGCTTCCATACCATATATATTAGAACGCCATTGAGAACAGTGAGTTCAAATGCGAAATATAGCCACGGCATACGGAAAATCAAGATAGCCGCAAAAAGAGCGAAAGTCCTGGTGTTGAACGAAAGGATGTTGGTATATTTCATCAGCGGCTTGCTCTTGGCACGGAAAGCATCGCGGAATGACTGCGGTATGCTGTTACCATATTTCTCACGGAGCAGGCCGCGGAGCTTCTGCATCTGCGGAGTGCGTTTCTCCTGGCCTACAGTGTAGTTGGTGTAAAAAGCGAGTGTAAGCTTCTGCCAGAAGTTCTTGGTCCAGCTCAAAGAGTGGAATTTCTCCCACAGCAGATCCGCACGTTCGAGTTCGCTACCATCCTCACCCTTCAGGAAATAGAGATGGAACTGACGGTAATAGTCGCCCATCGCCGCCTGCACGCCATGACAGATTCCAGTAACAACCGCAACTACCCATATTACCCAATGATGAGCCACAAAGAACTCTCCGGTCATATTCTCACGCAGACAGATTCCGACATATATAGCAGCAAACCAGAAATCGCCGCTCAGTCCGTCAAGAATACGCCCTATACGGGAATACTGCTTGGTCATACGGGCGAGCTGCCCGTCCGCGCTATCAAAAGAGTCTGCCCATACCAGCAGGAAAACTCCGATAATATTCCACCAGAAATAATTGATCCACGGGCTCGCATTCTCATTGAAAAAGAAACATACACCTGCGCCGACACCGAGGAAGATGGATGCGATGGTGATAGCGTTTGGTGTGATGCCAAGTTTCTTGGCAAGCAACGCCCACATATACCCGATCGGACGATAGAAGATAAGGTCGAATGTCTCCTCGGTATCCATCGATTTCAAGGAATCCTTGAAACCCGATTTCTTTTCATTCTTCGCGCTCATCTTTTCCTCCTTTCCTTAATGGCCTGAAGCACACATTTCGCGATATGGGGTGCAGCCTCCACACGGCAAGGCGCGAAACTTGGCCAGTCGTTGAAATCTATTATACGGATTGAGCCGTCAGGATCAACGATGCAATCACCACCGTAAATCTTGACATCCATTATCTCCGATGCCTTCTGGCAAATGGACTTAAGATATTCCTCATCGAATGCAAGTCCCTGAGATTTTCCGTTTACAGCCTCATAGCCATATTTGCTGTGTCCTTCATCAAAAGGATAGAACCAGAAGAACCAGTCCTGCCCTTGAACACCGTAGAATTTGATAAGGTCGCCCACAAGATGACGGTTGATGACAGCGCGCTTGATGCCACGGTAGAAATATTCATGCAACACTTCCTGTGCCTCCTGCGGATGACGGCAATAGCTGACGTCCTCCTTATGCATGGCATGGAAATCGCCACGTTTTATCCACACTTTATCAAAGCCATTCTTCTCCAACTCACCGCGCACATCCTCATTGGTGTTGACAATAAGACTCTCCGGATAAGGGATTCCATTGCCAAGAAGGATACGCGTCATGCGTTCACGGGTGCAATTCTCAATTCCATAGCCGGAATTAATCACGAGTCTGCCTTCATCCTCAAGATGCATGAGTTTCTCAATCGAGGCCTTCTCCCGACACATATTCAGGATAATCTCCTCTGAAATATCCTGAGTGCGGAATTGCTCCTCATTATATATCCTCACCTCACAACCGCGCTTGCGCAACTGGTCAGCTACGGCATTGAAGATTGCCGCATCGTTACCTATATGGTTCGGGGAATATGCGCCGGCGCGCATCACCCCTGCAATTTTAATATCAGCCATTTTTCAATCAGTAATGTAGAATCAGGAATTAGCAGCAATATCCGTCAGGAATCTTTCCGCCTTCTCAATATCACCGGCATGGTCAACATCTATTATCTTCCCCATGTCATGAGCCTTAAGCGTCAGACCCGCCTCCACCAGCGCCCGCTGGTAATTGCGCATGCGGCTTACGCCTCCGCGAAGACATGCGTCAAGCACATCTACCGCCTTGTCACCAAGACCATATATGCCACCCGACACAAACTCCTTGCATCCGGAATAAGAATCACCGGCAGGAGCGTCAAGGAAAGCGCGTATATCCATATTCTCATCTGCCACGACATATAGAGGCTTCTCATCATCCACAAAAGATGTGACAGCCATCATACCATCGGCATCTGCCGATGCATTCTCGTAAGCCTTGACATATTCTGCGAAATCCGGCTCACGGAAGATTGTGTCGACAGTAGTGACGATGAAACGTCCGTGACCTTTCAATATGCTTCCAATCTCATAAAAGCTATGCATGGACGAAGGTGTGGTCTTGACAACAAGATCAAGCGGAATATCCAATTCAGCGCGAAGTTTCTCAACATATTCACGTACTTCTGTCATCTGCTCGTTGACAATCACGCAAATTCTTCCAGCGCCATTCTCTCTGAATATTCTCACCAGACGCCCTATCATCGGCTCTCCATGGAGCGGCACCAAAGGCTTGGGAAACGCAACTCCCTCCTGAACCAGACGCGAGCCTTCCCCTGCCGCGATAATTCCAAAATTCATTGTTATTTTTGGGTTACTTCGAAAAAATTTATTCTATGATATCTCATCTTTTGTCAGGTCAACCGTCTTATCGGCACCCTTCTCCGTACGCACCTTTCTCAAGGGATTGGCAGAGGCTCGACGATGTGTCTCCCTGTTTCTATATAGGTCGATCGCCTTATAGATAGCCTGTCGCATTGATGTCGGATCGGCTTTGTCTTTCCATGCGAGATCATAGGCAGTGCCATGATCGGGCGATGTGCGGACATAAGGCAGACCACCCGTGAAATTGACTCCGGTATCACCTGCCAACGCTTTGAACGGTGCAAGACCCTGATCATGATACATCGCAAGGACGCCATCGAAATTACGGTAAGCACCCGATGCAAAAAAACCATCGGAGGAATACGGACCGAAAACAAGTATGCCCTCTTTCTTTGCATCCTCAAGAGCCGGTATGATCTCATCGTTCTCCTCATTGCCAAGCAACCCCTCGTCTCCGCAATGAGGATTCAGGGAAAGCACAGCAATCTTGGGACGCTCGCATGTGAAGTCAGAACGTAGCACTCTCTCGAAACTGTGGATCTGGTCAAGCACTCGCTCCCGGGTGATTGCCTCCGGCACTTTCGAAAGTGGAAGATGCGTGGTGACAAGCGCCACTTTCAAATAATCATTGAAAAGCACCATCAAAGAATGTGCACCCTTACCGAGACGCTCCTGCAGATATTCCGTATGTCCCGGAAACCTGAATTCATCGCTCTGCACGGCTTTCTTGGAAATCGGGGCTGTCACAAGCACTTGAATCTCGCCATCCTCCAGCGCCGCTGTGGCAAGCTCAAGAGCCTTTACAGCCGCTTTGCCGGACTTTTCAGTCGGTATGCCGGGTTCTACATCATTATGGGTAACATCTATCTCAACTATATTAAGTTTACCATCACGGATGTCGCCCTTGTTCTTCACAATATGAACCGGAAGAAGTTCCAGATTGAATTCCCTGCGGGCCTTCTCCACAATCTGCGGACTTCCGAAAAAGACCGGTGTGAATAGCTCCGGAATCTTCTCATCGCAGATAGCCTTGAGAGTCACTTCATATCCGATGCCATTTATATCACCGTGGGTTATACCCACTCTTACAAGTTTTGCCATTATTTAGAAGTTGTTTAAAAATGAATGTTAATCAGGGGCGGCAGATTTTTAGGCAAAA
>OFFM01000423.1_pt1 | contig 35265 bp, 20 predicted proteins | sample 1521401 | NCBI WGS metagenome assembly OFFM01 (sample SAMEA3504118, study PRJEB24116) | mouse gut metagenome | biome: mouse gut; feature: mouse-associated habitat; material: faeces | place: Denmark | collected 2011
TAAGTATCTCTTGTTTAGAGATTTGGATGGTTGCTAAACAAAATAGCCTCGATGCCGGAGCACCGAGGCGTTCTTGTGTTTTATAGGGACTTTAGAATGAGGGAATTGGCCTTGTCGACGACGGAGGTATCGAGGAAGGCGAGGTAGATGCGGGTGGTGGTGTATGAAACGGAATCTAAGCTAAAATATCATAGTTTCGGGATAATGTTTTCAGTCCATTGGGGCACTGAATCAACATACATCTTACCCAATTGTCCGTCACGTAGTCGGAACAATGGCAAAGCCTTTTCATCCTCACGTGAATTATCATACACATATAAACGATCGACTTCTTGCGCTATTTCAGCACAATTAGCAATCGACTTTATGTAACGCGAAATAATTTTTGGAATTGGCACATCATGCCCACCTTTCATAACACGTCTTGCTATACGTGAAGCGTAGTCTTACCTGACCCGTTCGGTCCGGCAATTACAATTAGCAATGGAGCGTGTCCTTCTTTTCTCATGACGTTTTGGATTGATTTATAACACGAGCTTTTGCTGCTTCGCTTGCACGCCGAAGTTCCTCAAAAAATTTAACGTCGGACTCTCTATTTGTTTCACGCACTTTCTCCGCCGCATTTTCCATTAGCTGTCCAAGTTGTTCATCGCTCGGTTCATGCCGAGCGTCAAAACGATATGAATTAAATTCTGCTTGTGTCATAACTTATAAATTACGTGATCATCAGAACGAGATGCTTCCAATTGCAACAACTTTATATGTCTTACTTCCTTTGCGGGGAGGCCACATTATATTACAATATATGCAAAGTTAACATTTTTTTCTTAGACAATGTCTATGACGTTAAGAAATTATCCATTCAATACAAAATGCTCCATAATGGAGCATTTTGTATGTAGAGATTTCAGAGGCTTTTTAGGATGAGGGAGTTGGCTTTGTCGACGACGGAGGTGTCGAGGGAGGCGAGGTAGATGCGGGTGGTGGTTTCGCTGTCGTGGCCCATGCCTTCGCTGATGACGCTGATCGGGATGCCTTTCGATTTGGCGGCGCTCGCCCAGCTGTGGCGGGCAACATACATCGTAAGGGGAACTTTTATACCTATTAATCTGCCTATCGTCTTTAAACTGTGATTTATGTTATAACCTACATTATGATAGGCGCTCCGCTCGTTCACACCCCGATGCCGGATGATAGGTAGCAGATAGTCTGACGAATTCTCGGGATACTTGTCAAGTATGCGCTGCATCTCTTTTGTCCATTCGATTGTTAGCATCTGCCCGGTTTTGCGTCGACGATAGAATATATAGCCGTTAGATAGATCAGATTTCCGCAGATATGCCATGTCTACAAAGCTCATTCCTCTGAGCATGAAACTAATCATAAACATATCGCGCGCATAGTCGAGCGCCGGCAGATCTGCGAGATTCAAGGCGTTCAGTTTACTGACAATCCGTATCGGCAAGGCTCGCTTCACAGTTTTGTCAACTCCGGTATAAACCCTACGGAATGGATAGCGGTTCTCTATGATATCGTCATCTACCGCACGGTTGTATACCGCCCGGAGTATCCGGTTGTAAAAGGATATTGTATTGGGCACTATTCCACGACTTTGATGCCACGCTTCATACGCTTCTATAATATCAGAATTGATACGGTCGAGCATTATGTCTTCATAACTCATATTTCCAACTTTCGAGGCATGGCTCGCTAAAAAACTCTTGAAACTGCTGAGTGCCGCTGCATACGTTTCTGATGTTCTTATTTTACCTTTTTGCTTTAGCTTGCCTATAATATCCTTCATGAAATTAAACAAGGAATATTCATTGGCATACCTGTTGAATTCGTCAATCACATCATCCACAGTATAAGTAAATCCTTTGTCATCAAGTTTCCTTATAATCCTTGTGAATCGCTCAAGATCCAGACGGATATGGTCACGTATAGAGAGCATATGTGTTTTCCTTTCATCATTTTTTGAAATAATTACCTTTAATCGCTTTTCATCCCACTCAGATTCCAGGATTCGGTAATCCGTGATAAGATGTCTCGACTTTCTGTCATGGTTGATCTGATAGTAAATTGTGCCTTCATGAGCATCATCTGTTAGAGGTCGGTACTTTACTTTTATAGTTGCCATATGTTAAAATTTTAATTATTGGTGTCCGGTAAAAATTTTAATCACGCAGAGGCGCAGAGACGCAAAGTATTTATGCCTGTCAATCCGACGCGGAGGTCGTTACCACTCCTGCAGAGACACAGAATCCGACGATCCGGCTCCGCGCCTTTGCACAAATCGCCACGCGATTCTCCGTGATCTTTTTCACCGAACTTGCCAGCTACAGCCTTTGCGGCCTTGCCTCTGCATGATATTTTACGATCATATAATGGGCTTGTCAATACCTAAATTCCCATATTTATGATGGTTTTGCATATTTACCTGACAACAATAAATTTTTATTACTGTCCGGTAAACGAATTTAATCGATTGTGCAGAACTGTTTTATTTCCACACAAGTCTCTGTCGCGAGAAACTGATCTATTTCCAGCCGTAGCGAATGCGGTTTTAGACTCAGAACTTAAATTATTCAGAACGCTGAACTCCGTTTCACTTGATGAACGCTGAACTCACGCGGAACCCTACTGTCAAAACTTAGGCATATGAACCTTGCGGGTAAGAATGCCTCCGGCTTTCTTAACGGCGCGGAACGCAGGCGGAACGAGCCGGCAGCTCGCAGTCAATTGAAAGCAGGAATAACTCATAATCCTGTCGTTCCACCTGCGTTCAGCGCCACAAATCAGGACCTCAGTCCTGATTTGTCCGCTCTGTGTCTTTCTTCAGTACACTTTGCCAGAATATCATAGTTCCGCGTGAGTTCCGCGTTTATAAAGTGAAACGAGGTTCAGCGTTCTAATTATTAAGGTTTCAAAATTTACCGGACAACAGTAAATTCTAATGGGCAGCAGGGTAATTAAGTATCTTGGAAAATTGGGATAGAATAAAAGGAGGAAGTGCTGTGAATGCACTTCCTCCGCAGTGATAAAGCTGTGTCAAAACAGCTCTTAAGAGTGGTTTAGCGGACAATTTTTTTTGTAACCTTGATGTTTCCGTCGCGCTTTTGACTAAACCAGTCTTTTGCTCACCTTATGATTCTTTTGGTTACCTTGTTACCTTGTTTAACGATATAGAGACCGTTCTCAGGGTTGGTGATTTTACGGCCTTGAAGATCGTAATATTCCGGGGTGGCATTCAGGTCGGCATCAAGTTCCTCGACTGCAGAGGGTATGCTCTTCTGCTTCTTGTAAAGTTTGAAATTGTCAACGCTTACCCAGTTGCCTGTGCCGCCTGTCACGTCGTAACCGAGATTCGTGTCTATGCCTGCCGATGTCTCATCAGCTCTTGTGTCCGGAGTCTCGTCAGATTCTTCAACCGTGAATTTCACGGAATATACATTCATGAATAATACCTGGGTCTTTGCCTCTCCTGCATACAGATTTGCACCCCCGGCATCCCATGTCTGGCCTTGTCTCTGGCTTTGAGCGGACGCTATGAGCACATAGTCTCCAGGCTCGAGATTCACTGTCTGGTGGATTTTGCAGTTTCCGACACCTTGTGAGCTGCTGACCCATTTCTCTACGTAATTGTTGCCATCTTTGTAAGCTACGACAGTGCTGTTATCGTTATTCTGTTTAGAGAAGCCGTATCCGCTCCAACCGTTGAGATCATCCTCAAAGCTTGGATTGACAATCTTGGATGTGAGATCCTCATTATATCCATATGCCAGATAAGCATATTGGGCAGCGACAAGATTCTTTCTTGCGGAGAGGACGCTTTCGCTGTTCAGATCTTTGTCGTTCAGGGCAGTGTTGTAGATTTCATCTGCCGTCTCCTTGAAATCAGCGTAACCTTCGGTCTCTGCTGTTCCGGTTTCGAGAACCTTGTCGAACATCTCCTTTACGGGAGCAAACACAGATACGAAATTGGTCACCGCGCTGCTTGCGCTATCAATGGCTTTCTTGGCACCATCGATTTCTTCACGGGTGTTGCTCTCATTCATCTTCTCGCCGGCTGAGATTGCGTCTTTGAGATCTTGAAGAAGTCCGGGGTTTGTAATAATGTCAGAGTTGGCGATTGTCTTGCCCGTTTCGATGGATTTCTTGAGTTCGCCAAGGGCTATCCCGACATAATCAATCTCTCCATTGTCAACGAGAGATACGTTCGCAAGTCTGATAATTATATTTCCAGAAAGATTTGAGCTCTTGAAAACGATATAGTAATCACCTGCATATGGAGTGGAGAACGTGTAGCTTACTTTCAACGGTGAGGTCCACAGCTTGTCGTTGTTTATGCCATCAAGCTTATATTTTTCGCCTGAAAGGCTTTGGGCTTCTGCCATGTCGGTAGTTGAACATATGACCAGTGTATTGGTTTTGTTGTCATTTGTTGTGGCATCGCAGGTGAAAGTGTAGGAATGTTCTGCCTGCAGGTTGATTTTGTAGGCATAGATCCATTTGGAATCATTGGCATTCCAACGAAGGAAAAGTTGCTTCGCTGTGCCGGTGTCATTCATGCCACCGCTTTCTGCCCTGAACTGCCAGCCATCACCGTTGCCGAATTCATTTGTGGAAGTGTTGTAAGCATACCATGGAGCCGCAGGTGTTTCTATTCCTTTGTGACTGGTGATGGCTCCATCCATTAGGTTGGTTGATTCCTGGGCGTAGGATCCCAAGGAAATTGTGCCGACAATAGCTATGGTCGACAAATATGAAAATAGCTTCATTTTTTTTTGTTATTAGTTTATGAAATGTATTGATATTTAAGTTGCTTAAGCAACTGTATTGTTTTCTGTATTGGAAAATGACTGGTGTCAGCGGATCAACTCTTTCGATACTGAGACGCTGCCGTCGCTCAGGATGCGGTGGGCAATCACTACGGTGCCAGGTGCTGGGCGTAGGATAGACACGCCATCGAGCGAGTAGTATTTTGTGCAGACAAGATATGCATCGGTTTGATCAATGCTTTTGATTCCGGTGCCTTTCTTGGCAAGGAGTCTCAGATTGTCGGCGTAAAGAAGTGTGTTGTTAGCTGCCCCTTTGGAGTCGGAGGTGCTGTAGCCGATGCTGAATTCCACGTCTGTCTCATTTTCGAGCGTGAAATCCCAACACATAGTATTCCACTGCGCTGATTCTGTCGGATAGCGGAAGTCTGTTATGCCATCGATTGTGACACCGGTGAGCGATGAGTTCTCATTCCCGCCCGCCTTGATAGTGCGACCGTCGTTGCTCTCTTCGTTGGGGCATTCATATCGCATATTGAGTAGCATACGATATGTTCCCGCAGGCAGCGAAGCCTTGCTGCTAATCACGTTGTCGCCCTTTGCCCAGGAATTGAGCACAGTCAGGCAACGGTCACCATCGGTGTCATCCGCAACGTAAGGAGGACATTGGGCGGCATAGTTGCCCGCTACGCTCACGCAATAGAGATTCGAGCCATAAGGCATAGAATACATGCGGCAATAAGCTGATTCACCCTCCGGCACGGCGTTCTGCGACCATTCCTCTACCGGCAGGATATTTATGAAATTTGAGTTCGCAGGTTTAACATCGTTGATATAGCAGGGGTTGAACTCACCGGCGCTGACAGTTCCGGATCCAATGACTCCATATGTTTTGTCTTTCTCGAAACTGGGATTTGGTATGTATCTGTCTGTCACATCCGTGTATCCTTCCGTCAGGTCGTTCATGGAAGTCTGGGGCATTGTGCTGTCTGTGAACACCACCTTGCCGCCGCTGACAGTTGCCTTGACGCATTTTCCGGGTGCGAGAACCGTTGATCCGGTCAGCATCGAGCCGCAGAAGATTGAAGCATCGGCCGTGGAGCTCTTCGATCCGCTGTTGGAGATATAGGCGATGCGGGGATCGTTTTGATCAAGAACAGCTGTAAGACCGCTCCCTTTGAGATATACGCAGAGTTCTCCGGATACGGAATTGTTTTGCTCCAGATAGAATTTCGCTGAGCTTCCATCCTCGGATATTTCCGTAGGCACAGAAAACACTGGAGCGTATCCGTCCACCGTAACTTTCGAGAGCACCCCCGGTTCCGCGGATGCGAAATTGGCGAGCACCATATATCTTGAACCGTCAGGATCAGGAGCTATGACGCCGTTCCACCCCTCGTTGACATTGGCAGTCAGAGGAATTATGCCTTCCGCCATTCTTTGGGTTGTTGCTGCGTCCACATTGCTGTAATATACGAGATTGCGGCGGTCCACGATGTCACCGCTTTTCACCTGGCGGTTATCGGAGGCGTACATCGGATATAGTTGCGAAGTGCTTATTGAATTGTTGTTTGCCCGCAGTCCGAAGCCGATCTTTTTGCCCGAAGTGGAAGCCATGCCGATCGAATTGTCGATATTCACCCAGCCGGATTCTAAATTGACGAATTTCTTGCCATCGCTCTGCAGATGTTTCCCGTCTCCATAATAAAGAGTACGTTTCTCTTTCATGAAAGGATCGGTGCTGATAGCGAGCATCCCCCCGAATTCACGTTTTATGGTTATATCGGCATTGGAGCGGACATAGTCGATATATATGAGCGCATTGCCCGGAGTGGAATAAATCGCGAAGCGGTTGTTGAGTGAAGCCTGGTTTGTATTCAGTTCTCCGTTCATGGTCCAGGCATCCCCGTTGAGGTTGTATATTCCGCTCACTACAGGTGACGCGTCAGTGGTTTTTCCCGGCACATCATACCAGCCTATGAGGTTTCCGGTGTTGTTGGCGCGGAATGGTACGATGATCTTGTTGTTGTCCGGGGTGTTAGGTGTGAAATAGCCTGTGTAGCTTTTCAGTCCGCTGCTCCACGAGAAACAAGAGAACCTGTCCTTTGTGGAAGCCCTCACCACATTCTGCGCTTTAAGCACTTCCGCATCAGAATGAGCCTCCCTGAAATCCTCCCACTTTGTGGGAGCCAGGTCTGCTGTGGATAGTTCGTTGTGCATAAGCCATGTCATCATCACGCGGTGCCCCTGCACGCCCATTCTGCGCGCGCCGACATCGGCATTGAGCAACCAGGAGCCGTTGGCAGTGGTCTGCTGGCGAGCTTTGATGAATTTGTAGGCCATGTTCTCGAGCATCAGCGCATCCGGGTCTTTAAGGAAGCAAGCCATCGTGGAATAAGAAGTTATCTGGTCGAATAGGAAGAGGCTCCAGTCGTTTCCGTTAGGCATCGCCAACTCTCCATCGGCAAGGGCGAGTTTGTTGAGCACATTCTCCATCACCTCGCGGTTATTGTGCATCAAAGCGTTCGTCTTCCATTTTTCAGTGCCGTAAAGCCCCTTCTGAAAAAGTCTGAGAGCGAGGGCAGCTTCGCCTAACTCTTGCATCACCACGTTCTGATAGCTTGTATGGAAAAGATTGTGGTTCTGCAGCGTGTAGTCATCATAGAGATTGTTGCCTCTGTAGAGATCGCTCACAGTAGTGTTGTCGTAGTCGGGATCAATCACTGTGTCATCATCCTTATCGCTGGCATGGGAATAGCTGTTGATGGCGAATTCACGGAGACGGTTGAACCATCGTGGTGCCAGATCGTCATCAGGGAACAGACCGAGTGTGGCGGCAAGTATATCAGCCTCCCATCCGTTTTCTTCAGCCTTGGTGTCACCGGAGAAACCTGTCGGTATGGATCGTTCCAGTTCATAGTTACATTCCGCAATCAGCATCGCGCGGATATATCCTTTCTGTGTCTCTGACAGTTTATCCCATTGGAAGAAAGCGGAGTATGCCACAGACATAGCCCAGAGTGAGGATTCCCATACATGGTCGCTGTTGGAGACTGAGCCCCAATAATTGCCTCCCTTGCAAGTCTTCAGCTTATTGGCTTTATGGGTGGAGTAGGCGAAGACCAGGGAATTGTGTGCCATCATCTCCAGATCCTCCCAGGTCACGCCCTCGGGCAATGTTACCTTGCCTCGGCCATATCTTACAAGGAAAGCACTGATCATGGAAAGGTCGGCATTGGTACGTACGCCCTTCTCGTCGTTGGCCATCGTGTTTTCGCCCATGAAGCATCCGCAAGCCTCGTTAAGACTATTGGGGGAATCGCAAGCCTGGTAGTCGTTTTTTATATACTTTGAGAAAGCGGCAAGCATTCTCATAAGGTCATCCTGCATGTCGGTCTCCGCCACAAAATCGTGTGTTATCTTGCCTTCTGTCAGACTTTCCACATCCTTTTCTGTCGGATCCTCAGTTGGTTCGGTCACAGGTATCTCATAGAGCCTGACATTGTCAATCATCACGCAGCTTCCGCCTGATTTCCATGTTACATCCAGAGAGATTGTCACCTCTCCCGCTGTGGTGTTCATGAAGTCAACGCTGACTGTGCTCCAGGGTGCGTTTGCGAAATATCCTGCAGAACCTTGTGCAAAATCCTCAGTCAGGCTTTGGTCGCCGGCGCACAGTGTGAAGGCAGAATTGGCGCTTCCATTGTAAGCCGAACGGATATCTGCTGTCAGTCGGTAGCTGCCCGCAGGAAGTGTCACTTTCTGAGAGAGGGACGAAGCACCGCTTACCCATCCCACGCGCATATAGAAAGCCTGGTTGCCATTGGCCAGGGTCGTTACTTTACCGAAATTGTTGTCGGTATAGCAGTCGGTTGTCACGATTAATGTCGGGTCGGCGATTCCTGACAGAGACCATCCTTGAGGATCAGATATTCTCCATCCCCTAAGTCCGTCGGAATTGTTGTTTACGGCGGTCAGACCGTCCAGATCGTCGAGTTCAAATGAGGGGTTTGTAATGTATTTTGCCGTGACATCCGTCTGTGCGTTTATGACAGGAGTGCCAGCTGTCACTAACGCAAAGGTTAATAGATATTTATATATTGTCATTTCCCGAATGATTGTATTGAAGATACCATCGGTGAATAATATCACCGATGGTATCTGATTCATGAAAAAACTAAGTTATCGGATAAACACCTTTTTGCCTTTGGCAATATAGATTCCCTTGTCGAGGCCGGAGATACGGTTCTCGCCCGCAGATAGATAGACAGTTTTCATGATGCGGCCGTCGACGGAGTATATTGGAAGATCTGTTGTTTCAGAGGTAACGATCACCAGATCACCATTCTCTACGTGGATCTCAAACAGATTGTCGTCCATGATTTCGTCAACTTCGGAGATTCCCGGTGTCTGCATCAGAGTTTTTACCTCAGAGGCATCCATACCCCGGTTGAAGATGTATAGGTCATCGAATGTGAAATCCGGATGCGGGTCGCTGCTCCACTGCGATTTGCCGAGGTAGTTGGCGGTGGTCTTGCCCATTATGCTTGGAGCGAGAGCATCTGTGATTGTCGTCACTTCCTCTCCGTTAACATAAAGTTTGGCAATGTTGCCTGATTGTGTCAGAACCACATGACTCCATTCTCCTTCGGGCATTGATTTGGCGATATTGTTCTTGTCGACTGTCGAGGTGCCGTCCGTCAGTTTGTAACGGAACTGCCCGCCGCTATAGTTGAGGACCATGAATTTCGATGTGCTTGTGCCGAAATCAAAGATGCGTCCGCCAGTGGTTCCCGGCTTGATCCATACCGCTATTGTGAAGTCGCTTATGGTGCTCATGATTGAATTCGGAAGCTGAATGTAAGCCTCTTTGCCAGGCTTGAGATATACGGCGCTCTTTGCATTGCCGTTTCGGTCTTCAACCCATGTGGAGCCGGCGGAGAGCGTTGATTTCTTGCCGTTGAAATAGTCGCGGGCGGAGAAGAAACCTCCTTCGCAGAAGGGGATATACATGAAGTTCCCTTCTTTCGGAGATGCAGTAAGTATCTCCGAATAATCACCCTTCATGCCAAGACGTGTCGGAAGAATGCGGTAATAATATGTCATTCCGTTCTGTACATCCGTGTCATCGTAAAGAATCTGAGAAATATTCTCTTTGATCGTGGACCACGGGCCGTTTTCAGAATCAGCACGCTCAATGGTCCATGTAGTCCGGTATGTCTTGTCCCATGCGAGTGATACTTTTGCATCTCCTGATCCGGCGAATGCATTGAGAACACCTTCCGGAGGAGTGGAGATTGAAGGAGTGGTTACCCTAACCTCATCGGAATAGGGAGTGCCATCGGCATTGCTTAGCACAGCCACGCGATAGGCATATACACTGTTTTCAGTGACATGCGTGTCGTTATATGATTTATCGGAAGTGTTGGCAAGCACGACTGTGAAATCGGTCTCACCTTCAGGTTTCTCCGGAGAGGATACCAGACGGCGCTCCAGACGGTAGCCGCGTGCGCCTTCTGTCTCGGTCCATTCCGCGCGAACAGTGGTAGGCTCTACCGAAGAGCATTTAAGCTCCACAGCCTCAACCTCATTGTCGCGCCATACCGCCATTTTACGGGATTCTATCGATTCCTTGCCGTCGTATGCCGTCGCTTTCACGTAATAACGGTAACGTTCGGAGCATTTTATAGGATCTTCGAACACTACGGTTTGCCCCGCCTGATAGTCCTTGCCGAGTTCCAGCACTTTTATCGGATTGTACGTCTTGTTGGAGTCATCGCGGCGGTATACCGTATAGCTCTTGCCTGTCTCGCCGTTGTGGTCATACCATGTGAGGCGTGTGTTCTTGTAATCATCGGAATATCCCAGCTTGACAAAAGGTGGGGCGATCTTCCAGTTGTGAACATACTCGGCATCCCTGTTGAATGCTATTTTAGAAGCGTAATCAGCGAAATATTTTCCGGAAAGAGTGAGTTTCCCGCTGAGTTCCACGGCTCTGGCATCCTGGACAGCGTTGTAGAAATGAGTGCGTTCCAGCTTGTCGCATGCATCGATATTGGCGAGTGCCTTTTTCATGTATTCAAGCTGTTTCTCTTGATTTGCCTTGGTTGCCGGGAGAGTTACCGTACCGCCATTTTCCAACGGGTTGCCGTCGGCATCGCACTGGATACCGGTTTTGTTGGGCCAGTCGTTCTCATTGTTTGTGGTCCAGTTGGCACCGTTGTTCCACTCCGTTATCCACACAGGTCGGCCGTGAGACACCTCCACAGCTTTGTTCACACGTGAAGCGAAATCTGCAGTGTGCTCATACTGATGATACACCACGAAGTCAACGCGATAGTTCAGAGAATCCGCAAGATTGAAGAAGCGGGTGAGCCAGTTGCCCCATATTCCTGTCGGGGCGGGAGATCCTATGCGGAGACCGGTCTTGAAGAATTCCGGCCATTCTGAGATTATTTCTTCAGGGCTTGAAGGTTTCTCTTTGGGGTCGCCTGTGTTGTCGGGTTCATTATGTCCGAGGAGGTGACTTACATTGTCAAGTCTCTTTACTTCATCAAAACTTGGCCATCCGATATGGTGGCGTTGAGGCACATATTCGCGGTCGATCTTGTCGGTAGGGCCTCCCGCGCTCCATCCGTATGAGTGTGTGCAATTCACCAGATCCAGTATATCCTGGTTCCATCCACACCATCCTTTTTTCGTAACCCATTGCCATTTTGTTACGCGGATATAGGAGACGAAACTGCGGTCGGAGCCATCTTTTGTGGTGAAGCCTTCCTGAAGTTCGGGAATTTCGAGGTCACCGTCAGAAGCTATGTAGCAACGGCTGTAACCAGTGCCGTCAGGGTTGTTGGCGAGTACAGCCATGAATCCCTTGCGGAGTTTTATGGAGCGGATGTTATTGTCAAATTTCCCTAAGTCGGTATTGAAGTTCTCTATGGCAACAGTCTGGGAGTCACCGGTGAAATTTGCGCCTGAATAGATTGTGAGCGCCTTTTCGCAGGCTTCTATGCCATGAGGAATCAATACGGTTCCAGCTCCATATTCCGCGATGCGGACATTGGTGGTAATATCTGCCGGGGTGCCGTCGATCTTCACAGAAGGGAGATAGGTGCTGACAACATTTGTCGGTTTCACGGCGTCAAAATAGAGCCATGCGTTCTCTCCGATGATATTCACGGTGGAATTTTCCATCGGTTTTTTCGATGTGAGATGCAGTTGCGCTGAGCCTGTCAGGTCTATATTCCGGTCAGTGAGAACAGAGATGTTCTGATCCTGGGAGATTGTTTCGCCCCATAGGGGTGAGCATACTGCCGTCAGAACTGCCAGGCAGGCTAATTTTCTGAGCATTTTCATGATTAGTCTTGTTATTAGGTTGTAAGAAGTGGCTCCGGAGCGTGACTCCGGAGAAAAAAGAGTGTCTCCCGAGGTCGGGATACACTCTTTTATATGTTTGATGATCAGCGGATCACTTTCTTAGCTGTCTTGATGCGGCCATCGCTCATCACGCTTTTTTCGATCACGAATGTACCGGAGGCGGGAGTGAGGATCTGCGTGCCGTCTATGCCATAATATGTAGTCGATACAACCTGGCTATCCATACCGATTTCCTCCACAGCGGAGAGGTCAGCTTTCCATACGAGCTGCAGATCTGAAATCACATCGAGGGCGTGTGAGCCGAGTAACTGTACGTAGTATGTGCCTGCCTCAGGAGCATCGAGCATTGTGGTGCATTTCTGGAGGGTAGCCTGGTCGTTGGCGGTTTTCGGGAAAAGGAAAAGTTTGCCCTGACCTTCGGTCGGGATGCCTATCTCTGAGATAGCGAGAGTGGCCTCGTCAACGCCATCCGCCCAGCCTTCCCAACGGATACCTTCCGGACCTATTTTGTTTGAGAATGCCACCATTATGGCAGACTGGGAACCATCGGTCTTGAGGTAAGAATTGTCTGAGTCGCTACTGCAGTTGCTCCATTCGCCACCGAGCATCGAGAATTCATAAACTCCCGGTTTTGAGATCTCAACGGGATAAACGAACCAGAAAGAGTGCATGGAGCCATTATCCCAGCGTATGAATGCAACAGGCTTGCTGTAGCTTGCGCCATTATAGGTCACTGCCGAGCTCTTGTTCTCCCAACGCACGCCGTTTCCACCGGGGCCATTGGAATCCCATTCAATCTGTGTCGCTTCTGAGAATGTGAATTCTTCATCGATCTGATCATAAGTGAAGGGGAATTTCCAGCACTGCCAACCGTTCTGAGCCATCGCACCCTTGTCGCCGAGCGCGCCTTCGTTTGCTTTTGCCAACAGATTGTCCTGAGCCATTGCAGATGTGCTCATCAGAAGAGCACCACCGAGAAATAAAGTAGAAATTTTCATAAAAATGATTTTAGGTTAATGAATATGGTTAACGTTAGAGTCCGTCTCATAAAAAATTAGCTTTAGGGGCGGACTCTTGGCAAGGGCAGTTCCAATTTTTCTGTTTTGATGTCTCCCCTTACCGACGGCAAAGTTATAAATATGGAGTGTGCCGAAAAATAGGCAAACCGTTCAAAAGATGTGATTGGACGATTTGTCATTTATGATTGAACATTCAGACTATGCAGTGTTGCGACCGCAGGGAAATGGTTCAGTAACAGTGGGAAACCTGCAAACCTTTGCATGAACAAAATGTCATTTGTTTTAGGGAAATTTCCCTATTTTATAAAGCGTCCGGAGATTGTAATTTTGCGCAGTAAATGTTCATAAGGTTAACTCAGCACGTTGAAGAGTATCTGAAGTCAGGAGGACTTCATTGGAAATGAATACTCATAGAATGTTTGTTTTGCAGGTTAGAAGTTTTTAGGTAAAGGAAAGATTTTTTAGGCGCCATGTTGCATCAGTGTTTGCTCTTGCTGCGGCCATGAAACTCAGTGGAAGAATACATGATGATAACTATCCCCGGAAAAGGGAAAAGAGTATGGATGGAGGCATTCATACTCTTTATGGACGATTAACCTTAATAATTCAATAACTAACCAAATTGAAATGAAAAAAGCAATTTTCCTAATGTGCCTGCTGGTCGCCCAGCTATTCGCATTGAGCGCGCAGGCAGCTCCGGAATCACGCCTGGTAAAGGGTGTGGTGGTGGACACGGAAGGGGAGCCGCTGATCGGCGCCACCGTGCAGGTTGAAGGAACATCGACAGGTGCGAGCACCGACCTCGATGGTAATTTCGAAATCCGCGCGGCCGTAGGGCAGACCCTTACAGTTTCTTACGTGGGATATGCTCCCAAGAAAGTGAAGGTCACAAATTCCAACGAACCTCTGAGAATCGAACTTGCCCTGAATGCAGAGCTCCTTGAGGACGTGGTCGTTATCGGTTATGGCTCGATGAAGAAGAAAGACCTTACAGGAGCCATCACACAGGTAGATCCTAATAAGATCGCTGACGCGAATCCTCAGACAGTGCAGGATCTTCTGCGAGGTGTTGCCGGTCTTCAGGTAGGTTATGACTCATCTGCAAAAGGTGGTGGTGATCTTGAGCTCCGAGGCAAGAACTCTCTTGGAACAGGTTCCAGCCCACTTATCATCCTCGACGGAATGCAGTTCTATGGAGAGCTTTCCGAGATTAACCCTGATGATATCAAACAGATTGACATCCTTAAAGACTCATCTTCGGCTGCCATCTATGGTGCCAAGGCTGCCAACGGTGTCATCATCGTGACAACAAAGAAAGGTAGCAACACGGGACGTCCCTCTGTGACACTCAGTGCCAACTGGGGTATCAACACAAAGAGCGCATACCGTAAATATTACGATGCGGAAGGTTATCTTGGTTACCGTTCGGACTTCTATAAGCGTGATTCATACGGTTTTGATGAAAACGGTAACTACCGCGATTACCAGAGTGGCCAGACAAATCCCGGCTACTATGAGTATCCCTCTGATGCAAATCTTGCGAAATACGGCATAACCCTTGACCAATGGATGGGTTATACCACCAACGGAGATGGAGAGTCACCGCGCAGCGTGTTCGGACGCCGTATCGGTCTGGATGAAGAGAGTCTTCTTTTCTCAAACTTCCTTGACAATGACACTTTCGACTGGTATAACTACGCATTCCGCACCGGTCTAAATCAGGACTACAACCTCAGTCTTTCCGGTGGTACCGACAAGATGAACTATTACATGAGTTTCGGATACATGAAGAATCAAGGTGTCATCAAAGGTAATGATTACAGTACACTCCGCGCCTCTATGAGACTGAGCGGTAAGGTGACCAACTGGCTGGAGATCGGTGGAAATGTGAATTTCCAGCACCGTACAGACGGAGACAAGGCTCTCAGCTACAGCGATGACCTTCAGAATGCAAACATCATGAAGTTCTCTCCTTTCTCGAGTCCCTGGGACAAAAACACAGGTGAGCTTCTGCAGTTCCCTATGGGCGGTACCAACCGTTTCCAGCCTTTCCAGAACCAGTTCTTCTATCAGAATTATGAGGAACTTGAGAAAGGATACATGGTGTTGAACTCCAAGTTCTATGTCAATGTAACTCTTCCTTTCGGAATTTCTTATCAGTTCAATATAGCACCGCGTTACCAGTATTTCTGGGACCGCTATTTCATGAGTGCTGACCTGCCCAACTCCAATAAGGAAGACAGGGGTGTGAACCGTGAATGGCGTAAGAATTTTGACTGGTCACTCAACAACACCATCAACTGGGATTACACATTCAATGATATCCACCATGTGATGCTGACATTGGCTCAGGAGGCTGAGGACCGCAAATACTGGAGCGACTATATCCATGCCCGCGGCATAGATCCTACAGATGCCCTCGGATTCCACAATACTCAGAACGCTACCAAGGAAATCTCCAGCTTCTCGACCAATGACACCCATCAGAGTGCTGATGCCCTTCTGGCACGTGCGTTCTATAGCTACGACAACCGCTATATGATCACAGCTTCAGTGCGTCGCGACGGTTATTCAGCATTCGGTCAGAACTATCCTCATGCTACATTCCCCTCCTTTGCTTTGGCATGGAACTTCGCCAACGAAAAGTTCATGGAGCCTATCAACGACTGGTGGAATACTGGTAAGCTCCGTTTGTCATGGGGTAAGAACGGTAACCGAGATCTCGGTAACCCGTACATCGCTCTGGCGAACTTAGGTTCCGGTATGGGAGCGACATACAACTATGTGGATGCGTCAGGTAAAGTGGTTTCTGATTTGAAATATCTGACCATGAGTCGTATGGCCAACTCTGACCTTCATTGGGAAAAGACAGAGGCATTCAACGTAGGTCTTGACCTCGGTTTCCTCAACAACCGCATCAACGCCTCCATCGACTGGTATTACAAGAAAACCAACGACATGATCATGAATATGTCGCTTCCCGGCTTCTCCGGTTTCTCAAGTGTAGCCACAAACATCGGCCGCGTTGACAACATGGGTCTTGAGCTTGCCATCAACTCGCTCAATATAGCCAACCAAAACTTCGAATGGAACACCAACTTTACATTCTCTTACAACCAGAACAAGATCAAGCATATAGACTATCAGATGGAAAATGTGCTTGATGATGCAGGTAACATTATCGGTCAGAAGGAGAAAGACAATACGAGCAACGGCTGGTTCATCGGTCATGCCATCGGTGAGATCTGGGATTATGATGTCGTCGGCATATGGCAGCCCAGCGAGGCTGAGGAGGCAGCTAAGTATAACCAGCGTCCAGGTGATCCTAAAGTCGCAAACCACTATACCGGTGATGACATCGTGGATCCTGAGACAGGCGAGCGTACCGCTGTCTACAATGACAAGGACAAGATCTTCCATGGAACTAAATATGCTCCTATCTATCTGAGCATGACAAATGATTTCACTCTTTGGAAAGACTTTACGATAAGCTTCACCTTCTATTCGAAACTCGGACACAAGAGCCAGTCCGGTGAATATCGCAATGCTGACAATGCCTCCGATATCATCATCCACGGTCTCAACACCTATGAGAAGGAATATTGGACACCCGAGAACCCGAGCAATTACTATGCCCGCCTTATGGCGCAGGGACCGACTGGAGCGACAGGTGTTAACCGCGTTATCAGCCGCAACTTCCTCCGTCTTTCTGACCTGACCTTCGGCTACACCCTTCCACGCAAGTGGACACAAAAAGCCTATATGGAGAAGGTTCGTGTCACATTTGGTATCAAGAATCTCTTCACCATCAATCCTCCGAAGTGGAGCTACGGCGATCCTGAAAACTGGGGTCTCGGAAACCGCCTCTTCAATTTTGGTATCAACGTCACATTCTAATACGCAGATAACATGAAATCATATAATAATAAATTAATCAGACTGGCAGCCCCGGCCATTATCGCGGGTATGCTGGCAAGCTGCTCCGATGACTTCCTCAAACCCGACCCGATGTCGGAGTTTGAGCCGACAACGACATTCAGCACGGAGTCGGGTATACAGGCTGCCATGGCGATTTGCGACCGTCACCTCGGACGCATGTTTATCTCAACAAGTAATACCAACTCCATGCTCATGCTCTCGGACATGATGTTTTCCGAGACAACGGTGCATGCCAAGACCGATGACGGCCAGATGCGCGACAACTGGGCGGGCAACCTTACCCCGAACAGCTGGATGGCGACAGACAACAATTCAGGCGGTGAGCTTGGATTTGTGTGGAACGACATGTGGGATCATGTGAAATACGCCAACACCGTTCTTACGTTTATCGATGGTGTCGAGGGTCTTTCCGAAGAGAAAAAGAAGGAATACAAAGGTCGTGCGCTTTTCCACCGCGCCTGGGGTTACTACAACCTCACTTTCTGGTTTGGCAATCTTCCTCTTGTGACCGCACTCCCTACCGGTCCGAAGCGTAACTATATCTCGACTCCTCAGGGTGAGATCATCAAGATGCTTGTAGAGGATCTCAAGAATGCCGTGGAGTGGGTTCCCGCACAAAAAGATATGACTGTCTACGGAATGATTAACAAGGAATCATGCCGTCACCTGTATGTGAAATGCCTTCTTGCCGACGGTCAGTACAAGGAGGCAGAGAATCAGGCCACAATACTCATTGAGCAGAGCGACCGTGCTCTGATGAGAAGCACATTCGGCTCGGATATCAAGCAGGGTGAGCAGAACACGTGGAGCGTACAGCGCAACGTGATTTGGGATCTTCACCGCCCGGAGAACAAGGTGCTCGGGGCAAACACTGAATACATCCTTGCTTTCGTGAATGTTTCCGAACAGGCTTTCCAGAACATGAAGTGGATCCGCCAGCTTGGTCCCCACTGGGCAGGCAACATCCTTACACCGGACGGTTCATCAGGCAACGGTATCGCCCGTCCCTCCAGAAATGATAATACCTATGATGTAAATCTTGACTGGCTTCGAGTGTCCGGCCGTGGTATCGGTATCACACGTCCTACCGACTGGGCACAGCGCACACTCTGGGTATATCCGGGATCCGACGGCAATAAGGAAGACCATCAGGATCTCCGCCACAATCCGACAGTCGGTAACTGGCTGCGCATGGAGGATATGAAATATAACAACAGCAAGACAGCCAAGTGCTATGGTCAGAATCTTGTGCTTTACGCTCCGGAGGATGTGACAAGCAAATCCGGCAAGCCTATCCGCACAAAAGGTCAGATCCTCTGCACGGATACAATCCGCAGCTGGTTCGACATCCCCTATTACAAGATATATATGCTGGATGCCAAGGCTGAGGACAACCTTGGAGCGAACGACTTCCAGGGTGCAACACTCGGGGCAAACGGATCCGCCTACATCTATCGTCTGGCAGAGACTTACCTGCTAAGGGCCGAGGCAAGACTGTATCAGGGACGTGCCGGTGATGCCGCTCAGGATGTGAACGAGTTGCGTAAACGCGCCAATGCCAAGTATATGTATTCCACAGTGAATATCGGTGACATCATGAATGAGCGCGCACGCGAGCTGTATATGGAGGAATTCCGCAAATGTGAGCTTACACGAGTATCGCGTATCCTTGCCATGACAGGCATAGCCGATGAATGGGGTAATACCTATAACATCAATACCTGGGATAAACAGCAGGGCACAGATATCGCAGGAGGTAGCTACTGGTACCAGCGTCTTGTGCATTATTCCTTCTATAACAATCCGAACTTCACCAATGGAGATATCACTACCGGAAACGGTAAGGAAATCCATTACAAGATGGATAAGAAGAATCTCTTCTGGCCGATCCCGAACTTTGCCATGACAGGCAATAACGAGGCCCAGCTCTGGCAGAACTACGGCTACGACGGCTATGATGAAGGCTGCAGGATGTGGTCGACATGGCAGGAAGCTGATGCCGATGCCCGTCAGTAATGGATAATATAGATTGACATGAATTGCGGGGAGGGCGTTGTTCCCTCCCCGTTTCATAGTCATATGTCTCAAATTACACTGTAAAAGTGTTCAATTTTAAGGCGTATGTTGCTAATAATCGGTTTGATTATTATCTTTGCATATAGTAAGTAGCTTTCATAAATCGTTGACATTCCCCTACACCATGAAAAATTGCGGTTTGATACAATATATGCGTTTCCTGACAGGATCCTGTAAGGTTCTGATGGCTTTAGTCGTTCTTGTTATAGTGGCGGCACGGACTGATGCCGATGCTGCTGAATTCAAGAATCATGAGCGTCTGGGTGCACGGCAGGGGCTGACCACCAATTACGTGTCGAGGGTCGAGCAAGACAACCGCGGAGTTACATGGATAGGTACCGATGCCGGTCTTTTCAGCTTCGATGGCCATTCGTTCCGGCAATATACACATGAAAATTCCGGTCTGAGCGGTCACACAGTCTCGGCTCTATATCATGACAAGGGGAGTGACAAGCTTTGGGTAGGGACAAAAAGCGGCATATGTCGCATTGACTGCAAGTCACGTGTGGTGGAGACTGATATTCTCCCCGCGGATGCGGGAATATCCAATGTGGCGCATATCTTTTCTGCGTCGGATGGCGGAATCTGGATAATAAATCATTATAACCGTATAATCCATCTTGACCAGCATGGCGCGTCTACGATTTATGACGCGAGGGAAATCTCCGGACTACCAGGAAATTTCACATCTGCAGTTGACGATGGAAGGGGTCATCTTGTTATAGCGCATAACTATGAGGGTATATCCGTGTTCGATATAGCCGACCGCAAAGTAAGGAATTTCTGTTACTCACCGGAAGTGAGCAATGGAATACCCAGAGGCACGATACATTCGGTATTCATAGATTCTCATAAAAATATATGGCTCGGATCAAACCACGGACTGTCACTTTTTATTCCGGAACGCGGGGAATTCCATACGTTTCTTCATGATCAGTCGAATCCTAATTCGATAGCGAGCGACCATGTTTTCACTATCTTTGAAGATTCTACGGGTCTTGTGTGGGTGGGATGCGACATGGGACGCATCAGTATTTTCAATCCCGGTGATCTTACAGCCGGAAGTCCCGCCGATCTCCGGTTCAGGAGCTACAGCCTGAATTACGGCTCTCGTGGAGTGGCTAATGGTAATGTGCGGTCGATGTTTGAGGATTCATTCGGCAATCTATGGCTCTGCAATTACGGAGCCGGACTGGAATTCATAAGCCACCGTAAATCACCTTTCCGTGCGCTGCCATATTTCAGTGCAGGTGTTGACGGGTTTGATAATAAGGTGATATGGTCAGTGTTTGCCGATTATGACGGTGCGTTGCTGTTAGGTGGAACCAACTCTATCGGTGTTTGCCGGAATGGTAAAATTGAGGATGTGATATATTTCACTCCGGATGTGTCTCACCCGTATGTGAGGGTAACCACTCTTGGCAGAGGTGGCAAGGATCTGCTCGTAGGTCTTTATGATGACGGGCTGCTTCGTCTTGACCGTTCCGCCTACAGATTTGAAAGGATTGATCTTGGAAAGCCTGATATCGGTGTGAATGTCATTTTCAACGACCGGGCATCCGGCTCCACACTGATAGGTTGCTCGGAAGGTCTTCTGAGATATGAGGATGGTAAGGCACGGTATGTCACCACAGCTAACAAGCTGATGGGTAATGTGTCTGTCACGGGTATTGCACGTGACGGTAATGACAGATTGTGGGTCAGCACCTTCGGAAACGGAGTTTTTATCTTCGACAAAACATTTGGCAAAGCTGTGCATATCGGAGCCGAGAGCATGAAAAGCGCTACGGTCAACAGCATGTGTTATGATTCGAGAGGGTGGATGTGGGTCCTGACCAATAAGTCTCTGTGCGTGCTGAAAAATCCGGAGAAGAATTTTGCCGTGACGCGGTTGAAACATCCCTACGCGCATCTTTCCGACAATCTACGTGCGATAGCAGAGGATTCGGAAGGAAGGATGTGGTTTTCTACCGATGCCGGGCTGCACGTGTGGCTAAGCCGCACCGGGGAGTTCATGACTTTCCCTTCTGAATTCAATCTTCCTAACTTCAACGACCGTGCCGTTGCCTGCGACAGCTCCGGCAATATGGTGTTCGCAGGAAGTGCGGGGGCGCATTCGTTCACACCTGATTTCATCAGCGACCGCCGTAATGCCCCCAAAGTGGAGATTGTGGAATGCACCGGCATAGATGGAAACATGGATGTGCCCAGGGATTATATAGTTGGGGAGGATGTGCGTCTGAGTCATGACTCATCTTTGAGGATTGTATTCTCGGTTGCTGATTATGCCGTCGCTCCCTTTGTGGAATATGCGGTCATGCTCGAGGGGGTTGACACTGAGTGGAGCCATCCGTCGAACGATAACCATGTGGTGTATCGTAATCTCGCCCCGGGAAAATATAATTTCAAGGTCCGCGCCCGTATGCCGAATGAGCCATGGGATGATGCGAACCTCGCGTCGATGGGGCTGGTTGTATCACCTCCGTTATGGAACACGTGGTGGGCAAAGATTATATATCTGCTTCTCATAGGTGCAGGTATATTCATTTGGATCAAATATTATAAGAAACGCCTCAATCTGCGCACTCAGCTTGAGATGGAGCGTAAGAACGATGTCGACAAGATGGAGCTCAACGAGGAGCGTCTGCGTTTCTATACAAATATCACTCATGAATTGCGCACACCGCTGACTCTTATTCTCGGTCCGCTTGAAGACCTTGTTACCGATAGCAGCACTCCGGTTCAGTTCAAGGAGAAAATCAAGATTATACATGGCAGCGCCCTGAGGTTGCTGAATCTGATCAACCAGCTTCTTGAATTCAGGAAGATGGACACACAGAACCGGCGCCTGCATGTGTGTCGCAGGAATCTTGCGGATTACATAATTGAGATAGGTTTGCGCTATAAGGAGCTCAACCGCAACAACAAGGTGAATTATGTGTTCGACATAGCGCGTGATGCTGACGACAATGAGATATATTTTGATCCGGAGGTGATCTTTACCGTGCTCAATAACCTTCTGAGCAACGCTGTCAAATACACGCCGGAGGGCACGATCACGCTGTCTCTTTTCCGCACTGAGCGGGATGGCAGAAAATATGTGAACATATCGGTGGCTGATACCGGCTACGGTATAGAATCCAAGGCGCTCCCACACATATTCGACCGCTATTATCAGGCGGAGGGTAAATATCAGGCTTCGGGCACAGGTATCGGTCTGGCGCTTGTGAAGAGTCTTTCCGAGCTTCATGAAGGTATACTTGATGTGAAGAGCACACCGGGTAAAGGCACGGTGTTCACCCTTTCTCTTCTTGAAGACAATACTTATCCCCAGGCTCTTCACACAGACGAGGAGGCACATGATGTGGTTGAGGAGGAGAGAGAGGAGAAGGAGGCAGATGATACGCGTCCTACAGTGCTTGTTGTGGAGGATAACGATGATATCCGCGAATATATCTCCGGTTCGTTGAGCAAGACTTTCAGAGTGATAGAGGCGGCGGATGGCAAGGAGGGTTTTGAAGCTGCCGTGGGAAATAATCCGGACATCATTGTCACCGACCTTATGATGCCGGTGATGGACGGACTCGAATTGCTATCCAAGGTGAAGGAGGATATCCGCACGAGTCATATTCCGGTGGTGCTTCTTACTGCGCGTGATTCGCTGCAGGATAGGGAGAAAGGTTATGACTGCGGTGCCGATTCATATCTCACCAAACCATTCTCGGCGAAACTTCTCAACAGCCGTATCAACAACCTGCTTGCCATGAGATCGCAGCTTGCGTCAAGGCTTACGTCTGTAAAGGTTCCGGAGGATGTTCCGACGACGGCTCCCGACAACGGAGGGGAGATGCAGACGGCTGAAATCAGGCTGGGTAAATTCGACCGGGAGTTTCTTGATAAATTCACCTCTCTTGTCGAGGCAAATATGACCAAGCAGGAACTTGATATGACCTTCGTGCAGGAGAGCCTGAATATGAGTCATTCCACACTCTACAGAAAAATCAAGGGATTGACGGGTATGTCGGGCAAGGAGTTTATCCGTAAACTCAGACTCAGGCATTCGGCGGAGATGCTTGCCGACGGATGCCCGGTGTCGGAAGCGGCGTATGAGAGCGGATTCAATGACATGGGATATTTCCGCACTTGTTTCAAGGAGGAGTTCGGAATGTCGCCATCGCAATATGCGAAGACGAGGAGGCAAAATATCGAAACACCCCCCCCCGTTTGAGTAAATTAATTGATAATCAATATTTTATAAATAAACAACCAATATATAAGTTTCGAACAATAACGGTAACATCAGATGAACAAGATTGGCAAATTATTGATCAGTTGCGGATTGCTCGCATCTTTACCTGTGGTTTCCGCTTCCGCGAAACCCGCCGACGAGGCTAAGGATGTGAGAACGGTGATAGACAAGGTCAACACTACCTGGCAGAAGAACCATCCGGCGGAAAGCTGGCCCTTCTGGCATGTGGCGGCTTATCACACAGGCAACATGGAGGCTTACAAGCTCACGGGAAATCCGGAATATCTCGATTATTCCACGACGTGGGCAGAGCATAATGGCTGGAAGGGCGCGAAGAGCGCCGACCGCAAGAAATGGAAGTATAATTACGGAGAGACAGATGAGCATGTGCTTTTCGGAGACTGGCAGATATGTTTCCAGACATATGCGGATCTTTACAACATCCTTCCTGAAGACAGACGCTTAAAGCGCGCGAAGGAGGTGATGGAGTATCAGATGTCGACACCCGCAAACGACTATTGGTGGTGGGCCGATGGTCTCTATATGGTAATGCCGGTGATGACAAAGCTCCATAAAATCACAGGGAACGGGAAATATCTTGAGAAATTGTATGATTATATCCTTGTTAGCGACAGCATAATGCTTGACAAGGAGACCGGACTTTATTTCCGCGATGGCAAGTATGTCTATCCGAAGCATAAGAGCGTCAACGGTAAGAAAGATTTCTGGGCTCGTGGCGACGGATGGGTTCTTGCAGGGCTTGCCAAAGTGCTTGCAGACCTTCCTGCGGATTATAAGCATCGCGCTTTCTTCGAGACTAAATATAAGAATCTCGCTGATGCCGTAGTGGCTTGTCAGCAGCCGGAGGGCTACTGGACACGTTCCATGCTCGATCCCGAGCACGCTCCCGGTCCGGAGACAAGTGGAACAGCATTCTTCACCTATGGATTGCTGTGGGGTATCAACAATGGCTATCTGACAGATGCAAAATATCTTGATGCGGCAAAGAAGGGGTGGAATTATCTGCGCAACACCGCGCTGCAGAAAGACGGCACTGTGGGTTATGTGCAGCCTATCGGTGAGAAGGCGATTCCCGGCCAGGTGGTAGATAAAAAATCGACTTCCGATTTCGGCACGGGTGCGTTTCTGCTTGCAGCATGCGAGTATGCGAGATTCCTTGAGAAGGAGCGTAATGCCGACCGTAAATACTGGACGGATCTTGCCTACAAGATTGCATATCCGGTGTTGAGCAATATGGCTGAGGGGAATCTTCAGAAGAATATGCTTGTGGAGGTAAGTCCCAACTGGGATGGAAGAGATAAGAAAGTGACCTATATGGAGACTTTCGGACGCCTGATGGCGGGTATCGCTCCCTGGCTGTCGCTTCCGGATGATGGAACCGAAGAGGGGAAAATGCGCAAGGAGTTGCGCGAGATGGCTCTTAAGAGCTATGCTCATGCTGTGGATCCCGAAAGTCCTGACTATCTCGGGTGGCGCGGACACGGTCAGGCGCTCGTGGATGCAGCATATGTGGCTGAAAGTTTTGTGCGTGGCTACGATGCCCTCTGGGTGCCGCTCGATGACACAACAAAACAGCGTTACATCACAGAGTTCACACAGCTCCGTCATGTGGATCCCCCTTACACAAACTGGCTCCTTTTCTCCTCTACAATAGAGAGCTTCCTTGCAAAGGTAGGTGCTCCTTATGACCAGTATCGTGTGAATTCGGCAATACGCAAGACCAACGAATGGTATACAGGCGACGGATGGTATGCCGATGGTCCGGATTTCGCATTCGACTATTACAGCAGCTATGTTTTCCATCCTATGTATCTGGAGACGCTTCAGAACATGAAGGATGCAAAGGCATATACCCGCATCCATTACGGCAGATATTACGATCAGGCTATGCGCCGTGCACAGAAATATGCGGTGGTGCTTGAGCGTCTTATCTCTCCGGAGGGAACGTTCCCTGTGTTCGGACGCTCAATCCCTTACCGTATGGCCACCATGCAGCCGTTGGCTCTGTTGGCTTGGTATGACAAGCTTCCCGAGGGGATAACTCCGGGTCAGGCGCGTGCCGCGTTGACTGCCGTGATGCATAATATGTTCGATGGTAAGGAGAATTTCAATGAGAAAGACTTCCTGACAATCGGTTTCGCAGGTCGTCAGCCCAATATTGCCGACTGGTATACCAACAACGGCTCTCTCTACATGACTTCGCTTGCATTCATGCCGCTCGGTCTCCCCGCTACTCATCCTTTCTGGAGCGATGCGCCGGCGGAATGGACATCCCGCAAGGCCTGGTCAGGCAAGCCGTTCCCGAAAGATCACCATTGGCGTGGCGACAAGACCAAATTCGGGGACCTCTTTTAAAGTTAGGAGTTAGGAGTTAGGAGTTAGGAGTTAGGAATTAGGAATTAGGAATTAGGAGTTAGGAGTTGGGGGTTATGATTTAGGAATTTAAATAAATTTATTATGGAAAATATGTTCTCCCTTGAAGGGAAAGTGGCACTGGTTACCGGTGCTGTATATGGAATCGGGTTCGCTATCGCAAAGGCATTTCACAATGCAGGAGCCAAAATAGTTTATTGCGCAAATACCAATGAGTCCATGGAGATGGGTGCCGCCAACTATAAAGAGGCTGGTATCGATGCAAAGGGCTATTTCTGCGATGTGACTGATGAAGAGGGTGTGAAGGCAATGGTGGCTGACATCGAGAAAAACTACGGTGGTGTAGATATCCTTGTCAACAACGCAGGCATCATCCGCCGCACTCCGATGACAGAGATGGAGGTGAAGGATTTCCGCCTCGTGGTGGATATTGACCTCGTGGCTCCGTTCATCTGCTCGAAAGCTGTGATTCCCGGCATGATAAAGAAAGGTCATGGCAAAATTATCAATATATGCTCAATGATGAGCGAGCTGGGACGTGAGACAGTTTCAGCTTATGCCGCAGCAAAGGGCGGTCTGAAGATGCTGACCCGTAATATCTGTTCTGAATACGGAGAGGCTAACATCCAGTGTAACGGTATCGGTCCGGGTTATATCGCCACTCCGCAGACAGCTCCGTTACGTGAGATCCAGCCTGACGGCAGCCGTCATCCGTTCGACCAGTTTATCATCGCCAAGACTCCGGCTGCAAGATGGGGAACACCCGAGGATCTCATGGGGCCGGCTGTGTTCTTGGCTTCGGACGCCTCGAATTTCGTTAACGGTCATATACTTTACGTAGACGGCGGTATCCTCGCCTATATCGGCAAACAGCCGCAGTAACCGCTTGCGAGATGAGAAAAACATTATTGTTTTCCGCAATCTCAGCCTGCATCCTGACGGTGCCGGCTGAGACCGCGGAAATCCGCGTATATAATCCCGGCAATATAGAACGCAACGGTGAATTGGTGGAGGTTGACGAAAGTTCTGTGAAACGGCGTCTCGGCTCTCCGTTTTTCATCTTGCGGGATGCTTCGGGGGAGGAGGTTCCATGGCAGAAAACCCATGACGGGAAGATTATCTTTCCTGTGAAGATCGCGCCCCTTGACTCTGCGGTGTATATTGCTGAACCGGGTATGCCTTCGGTGGTAGAGCCGCGTGTTTACGGCAGACTTTTCCGTGAGCGTGCCGATGACATGACGTGGGAGAATGACCGTGCCGCCTATCGCGCCTATGGTCCCGGACAGCAGCGTAACGGAGACCGCACGTTCGGTTATGATCTATGGACAAAATCTGTACCAGAGCTTGTGCTTGAGAAGCGATATATCATGAACAACCGCAAGGGGTTGACATTCCATCGCGACCATGGTAACGGCATGGATGTTTATGCCGTAGGCCCGACATTGGGCGGAGGCACGGCGGCGTTGCTCGATGCAGATGGATCGATCATTTACCCTTGGTGTTTCTCCGATTATGAGATTCTTGAGCAAGGACCGTTGAGGTTCCAGGTCAGGCTGGTTTATCCGGCCGACACAGCGGAGAAGGGTCTCCCTGTGGCGGAAGAGCGTGTTATCACGCTCGATGCCGGCGACTGGCTTAACCGTACCGAGGTGACGTATTACGGCTTGACCGACAAGTGTCCGGTAGTTGCCGGCCAGGTGGTTCATAAGCAGAATCCGGACGCATATGTGCTTGACACGGAAAATGGGTTCGCGGCTTATGCCGATCTGACAGAGGATGCGAATGCCGGAAACGGTGTGATCTTTGCCGGAATAGTGGCGGAGTCGGATGCCAAGCCGCTCTATCTCCCGCTTGATAAGCCTGCCGGTGATGCTGTGGGGCATGTGGTGCTCCGCGGGGAGGTGGTGAATAACCGTCAGTTTGTATATCACTGGGGCGCCGGATGGAGCAAAGGTGGTATGCCTACGATGGATGAATGGAAGGAAGTGCTGAGGCATAAACGTGAATGCGTGAAGAATCCAATGCGCGTGAAAGTGACTGATGGCGTAAAAGTGAAATGATATGGAAGAAGTATTTAAATATATAATCGGTCTCGGGGCTGCCGTGATGATGCCGGTGATTTTTACAGTCCTGGGATTATGTATCGGCATAAAATTCGGCGATGCCCTTAAGGCGGGTCTTAAGGTGGGTGTCGGTTTTGTGGGACTCTCGATCGTCACCGCATTGCTTACATCTGCGTTGGGTCCGGCTCTGAACACTGTGGTGGATATCTACGGTCTTCAGCTGAAGGTGTTTGACATGGGTTGGCCGGCTGCCGCCTCGGTGGCATATAACACTGCTGTCGGAGCGTTTGTAATTCCGGTGTGTTTGGGTGTGAACCTTCTCATGCTGCTGACCAAGACAACCCGCACTGTGAATATCGACTTATGGAACTACTGGCATTTCGCTTTCATCGGCGCGGTGGTGTATTTTGCCAGCGATTCGTTGGGATGGGGATTTTTCGCAGCTATAATATGCTATGTCATAACTCTTGTGATTGCAGACATGACTGCGAAGAAGTTCCAGGGTTTCTATAAAGGGATGGATGGCATATCTATTCCGCAGCCCTTCTGCGCCGGTTTTGTGCCTTTTGCCATCGGAGTGAACTGGGTGATGGACCGGATTCCCGGAATGAACCGTCTGGAGATTGATGCCGAAGGGATGAAGAAAAAGTTCGGAGTGCTTGGCGAACCGCTTCTGCTCGGTGTGATTGTCGGAGTGGGCTTGGGTTGCCTCACCTGCCGCAGCTGGAGCGAGATCGTTTCAAAGATTCCCTATATTCTTGGACTCGGAATAAAGATGGGTGCTGTCATGGAGCTGATTCCGCGTGTCACAGTGCTTTTCATCGAGGGCCTTAAACCGATTTCGGATGCCACTCGTCAGCTGATAGCCCGTAAATTCAAGGGAGCAGACGGTCTGAATATAGGTATGAGTCCGGCGATTGTGATCGGACATCCGGCTACGCTGGTGGCTTCGATCCTGCTGATTCCGGTGACATTGCTGCTTGCTGTGGTGCTCCCGGGAAATCAGTTCCTTCCGCTTGCATCGCTTGCAGGAATGTTCTATCTATTCCCGCTGATGCTCCCTTTCACCAAGGGGAATGTGCTGAAGACATTCGTGGCTGGTCTTATAGTTATCGTTGCAGGACTCTATATGGTGACCAATATGGCGCCGGCGTTCACGCTGGCTGCTCATGATGTGTTTGCTGCCACGGGGGATGCGGCGGTGGCTATTCCCGCAGGATTTGAGGGAGGCTCGCTTGATTTCGCCTCAAGTCCGCTGGCATGGATCATATATCAGTGCTCATGCAATCTCAAATGGATAGGAGCGGGGCTACTGGTTGTGATAGCCCTCGGTATGGCGATTTTCAACCGCGTGCTGATCGTGAGAAACCAGAAGGCGATGATCGCCGCCGGTTCGGATAAATTACAGAAAATGGAATAAAAGATATGAAGAAAATGATTTTGGCGGCTGTGATGTTCGCCGCATGTCTGCCTGTTGGTGCGCAGACAAGTTATCAGGTGCTTCGCGCCTGTCATCCGGAGGATGTGAGACATTATGATAACGAGACTCTCCGCGAGCGTTTCATGATGCCGAAAGTGATGGAGGCTGACAAGATCCTTCTTACCTATACTCAATATGACCGTCTGATCTTCGGAGGCGTGATGCCAGTGTCGAAGACTCTTGAACTTGAGACGATAGATCCTCTTAAGGCTCAGTATTTTCTTGAACGTCGCGAGTTGGGCGTAATCAATACCGGAGGTCCCGGCATTGTGAATGTGGATGGCAAGGATTATGAGCTCCTTTTCAAGGATGCGCTGTATGTAGGCCAAGGTAACAAGAAGGTGACTTTCCGCAGCAAGGATGCGAGCAACCCCGCGAAGTTCTATATCAACTCCACACGCGCTCACAAGCATTACAAGACTCAGCTCATCTCCATAGACGGACGCAAAGGCACCATCAAAGCCAACCGCATTGAGGCGGGATCTTTAGCGGAGAGTAACCAGAGGGTGATCAACCAGCTTATCGTCAATAATGTGCTTCAGGAGGGTCCTTGTGAGCTGCAGATGGGTCTGACAGAGTTGGCCACCGGCTCTGTATGGAACACGATGCCGGCTCATACCCACGACCGCCGTGTCGAGGCTTATTACTATTTCAATGTGCCCGAGGGCAATCGTATATGTCATCTGATGGGAGAGCCGAAAGAGAACCGTCTTATATGGATGAATCCGGAGCAGGCGGTGATTTCTCCCGAATGGAGCATACATTGCGCAGCCGGAACAAGCAACTACATGTTCATCTGGGGTATGGGTGGAGAGAATCTTGATTATACAGACCAGGACCGTTTCCCTTACTCTGAGATGAAATAATATATAGCTTATAATGTTGTCAGACGCGCAAAACGCGGCTGATTGGGTCTTAAAATTCCCTCCATACTTGGCAGTTGGGGGGAATTTTGTTAATTTTGCGGTGTATTAACTCCTCTCTTCCGGAAATAATGGCAAATAAACTTGTTGAAATAGTTCCCGCTAATGCGCGCCGCCTGAGCGGACGCGAGGCTTATCGCTTCTGCTGGCGGAAGGATGGAGAGTGGCTCTCCACCACATGGGATGAATTTGAAGTCCAGGTGGAAGTCGCAGCCAAAGCCCTGGCAATGCTCGGGTTGATTGAGAAGGACACGATTGCCATCTGTTCTCCCAATACTCCGCAAATTTTTATCACCGAACTCGGTGCGTTCAAAAACCGCCTTGCCTGTATCCCGATTTATTCGAGCAGCTCGCAGGGACAATATGATTTCATAGTATCCGACGGAGGAGCTTCTGTGCTTTTCGTGGGAGACAAGCATCAGTATCCCCTTGCTTACAATCATTGGAAGGCAAATCCTGATAAAATCAAGAAGATAGTCATATTCAAGAATGACGGTCTCGATCTTTTTGAGGATGACACCGTGTCGATATGCTGGGATGATTTCGTGCGCCTTGGCATGACAGCACCAGAGGAAGTGATTGCGGAGGTGGAGGCACGTGCGGAGCGCGGTCTTCCTGAGGATATGGCAACACTCATCTACACATCCGGCACGACCGGTGAGCCTAAGGGTGTGGTTATATCGCATTCCAACTATGACGCGGCTATGGAGATGCATCTGGAGCTTCTTACCGCTATCGATGATGATGACGTGTCGATGGCTTTTCTTCCGATGTCGCATATTCTGGAGAAAGCATGGTGCTTCTTCTGCATAACCCGAGGATTGACAATAGCTGTGAATTATGATCCGCGTCTGATTCAGGATACGATTCATGAGGTTCATCCGAATCTTATGTGTTGTGTGCCCCGCTTCTGGGAGAAAGTATATGCAGGCGTGAAGGAGAAGATTGCCGGAATGGGCAAGTTGCAGCGTATGATGGTGGCGAGGGCTCTGAAAGTGGGGCATAAACGCAACATCGATTACGCACGTCTGGGAAAGAAGGCTCCATGGCTGGTGGAGAAGGAATATCAGTTCTGGGATAAGAAGGTGTTCTCTCTGCTGAAAAAGGCCATCGGAATTCCTGATCCTAATTTCTTCCCTACGGCCGGAGCGCCGCTGAGCGATAGAATCTGTGAATTCATGCGTTCTGTGGGTATTGACATAATCATAGGTTACGGTCTGAGCGAGACTACCGCTACAGTGAGCTGTTATCCCGATACGGGGTATGAGATCGGTACTGTGGGCATACCGTTGCCGGGCGTGAAAGTGCGTATCGACACCAACGGAGAGATATTGGTGAAGGCTGCTACTGTAACACCGGGATATTACAACAATCCTGATGCAAATGCCGCTGCTTTCACCGATGACGGCTATTTCCGCACGGGTGATGCCGGACATTTCAACGAATCAGGAGCATTGGTGCTTACCGAGCGTGTGAAAGACCTGTTCAAGACATCAAATGGAAAATATATTGCTCCGCAGATGATGGAGAGTCGTCTGGCGGAAAATAAATATATCGACGAGGTGGCTGTGATCGGAGATCAGCGTAAGTATGTCACAGCGCTTGTGGTGCCGAACCTGTCGCAGTTGCGCCGCTGGGCGCAGAAAGCAGGTGTGCCTGCGGATGACAGCGTGGCGTTATGCTCCGATCCCCGCACGGTGGAGTTTATGATGTCGGAAATCAACCCGCTTCAGAAAGACCTCGCCGAATATGAGAAGATTAAGAAAATCACCCTTCTTCCCCATCATTTCTCAATCATGAACGGGGAGGTAACCAATACAATGAAGGTGCGTCGTCCGGTAGTGGCGAAGCGCTATGCCCGTGAAATTGAAAAAATGTACAGCTGATGATAACACTCGAACAACTTAAGGAAATAGAGGAGCGTACATCCGCTCTCAAACGCTATCTTGATATCGACACCAAGAAAATTGAGGTCGAGGAGGAGGAATTGCGTACTCATGTAGCCGACTTCTGGGATGACCGCGACAAGGCTGAGGCACAGATGCGCAAGATCAAGGAACTGCATTTCTGGATCGATTCCTATACCGCCCTTGAGAAGCAGACGGAAGAGTTGCGTCTCGCTTTCGATTTCATAAAAGAGGGATTGGTTACCGAAGAGGAGATTGATGAGCAATATCAGGCTGTGATAAAGGATATCGAGAAACTCGAGTTGCGCAATATGCTCCGCCGCGAGGAGGATAAGCTCGGTGTCGTCCTGAAGATCAATTCCGGAGCCGGTGGCACCGAAAGCCAGGACTGGGCATCGATGCTTATGCGCCTTTATCTCCGCTATGCAGAGCGTCATGGCTACAAGACATCTATCGCGCAGCTTCTCGATGGCGATGAGGCGGGTATCAAGTCTGTAACCATCAACATCGAGGGTGATTATGCCTATGGCTTCCTCAAGAGTGAGAACGGTGTTCACCGTCTGGTGCGCGTAAGCCCGTATAATGCCCAAGGAAAGCGCATGACCTCTTTCGCCTCTGTGTTTGTCACTCCGCTTGTAGACGATACAATCGAGGTGAACGTTGAGACAGCCCGCATATCATGGGATACCTTCCGCTCAGGAGGTGCCGGCGGACAGAACGTCAACAAGGTGGAGTCAGGAGTGCGTCTGCGTTATCAGTATAAGGATCCATATACAGGCGAGGAAGAGGAGATCTTGATTGAGAACACCGAGACCCGCGACCAGCCGAAGAACAAGGAGAACGCCCTGCGACAGTTGCGCTCCATCCTTTATGACAAAGAGTTGCAGCATCGCATGGAAGAGCAGGCCAAGGTAGAGGCAGGCAAGAAGAAGATCGAGTGGGGTAGTCAGATCCGCAGCTACGTCTTCGACGACCGTCGCGTGAAAGACCACCGCACCAACTACCAGACCTCAGACGTCAACGGTGTCATGGATGGTGAAATCGATGACTTCATCAAAGCCTACCTCATGGAATTCGCCGCCACCACCACCGACTGACCATCAAATTATGGATAGGATTATCAAGGCAATCGTTATACTATTGTTTATTATAACGTCAAATTCAGTATATGGACAAAAAGAGCATGGGTACAATTTCTATGGTCAAATTTTAGGTCCATCTACTGGTTTTGGAGTTGGAATTGATTCACGATTTAAGTCTGGTGGTATCGTTGGGTATTCGGCTGGAATTGGATTTATAAACCTCTCATGCGACGATGGACCACGTGGAATCGGGGCTTATACAGAAGTGGATAGCAAAGGTCTGAGCATCCCATTTGAGATAAATGCAATATTTGGGAAAAGAGCAAGTAAATTTGAGGTCGGACTTGGATTTACAACATACCTGATAAACCGTGACGAATCACATGGTTGGTGCACGTCTATAGGGGGTAGAGGAAATGGTTCATATGGTTATTCCTGCGAAAGCTATCAGAGGTCAGTTTTCCGCCCAAATATAATGGGAACTATAAGTATAGGTTATCGGCTGCAACGTAGAAGCGGATTTTTCATGAAAATTGGACTGTCGGTTCTGATGGGTGATTTTAAATGTTCCCCCATAGATGGAGTCGTACCCCTACCGAATATATGCCTCGGATATACAATCCCCCATTTTTAGTTACACTTTGAATCAGAAAATGCAACGCCCTACTTTCTTGTAGGGAATAGGCCGCTTACGAGCGGCTTTTTATACTTTGACAAGCCCCATTATATGGTCAAGCATCAAGTAGAGGCGAAGGGATAATCAGGTTTTAGCGGCGAAAGCTCGAAGAGCAGGGAAAATTGTAACCCCACACCTTCGATGGATTTCGTTCCTCATCCATCTCGATGTGGTGCTACAATTGTTCCATCCCTTCGGGATTTCATCGCGAAATTCTCGCTTCAAGCCTCGGCGTATATACGTGATTCTTGCCATAAAATGATGCTTCTCAAAGTCTAAATTTCAATATTTACCATGGATGAGCATATTTACCGGACACCAAAAATATTTTTATCAAATGTTAAAAATGAGTTTTTATTGAAAATTGTTGTCTTCGGGACAAAATTGATGTCATTTGTTTGCCGAATGATATTTTTTTGTCTATCTTTGGCATAAAATAAAAAAGTTTAAATGAGTTAATTATGAGTACGTTTGAATTAATAGCTATTATTTGTCTGGTCGGGGCGATAGGGTTATATGCGATTCCCGGAGTCCGGAAGAGTGCCAATGAGGCGGCGGCACAGAAGGTTGTTAAAAGAGCTGACGGGCTCCCGTTGGATACTATCGATCTTCCGGATAGGCAGGATAGACAGGATAGGCAGGATAGACAGGAGGTCGTAATCGAGATGATTATTCCTTATGGAATGCAGCCCGGTAAGTTCGTCGAGGTCAGATGGCAGGTGGAGGATAAACTTCAAGAGCTTTTCGAGAAGTCAATACTGAAAGGAGAAATTGTCGAAGTCGGTTATGATATAGAAGGTGGTTGTGCTATGATATTCCTTGAATTAGAGGATAAGATGGCGTTTCTGAAGTATATCACATCCGAGGGGACACTCGACAATCTGCTGAAAATGAAAAATGGAGAAGTTTGCCGTACGGCGGTTCTTCTGAAGGGTTATGAAGAGGATGGAAAGCTTATGCCGATCAAAATTCCTGAGGAGATGATGTGGGAGCTTAATCCAAATTATAAGCCGGATGACAAGTGATTATACAAATTTTTTTACTGTTGTCCAGTAAATTTTGAACCTTAATAATTAGAACGCAGAACTTCGTTTCACTTTATGAACGCGGAACTCACGCGGAACTATGATATTTAGGCAAAGTATCCGGAATAAACAGAGCGGACAAATCAGAACTGAAGTCCTGATTTGTGACGCTGAACGCAGGCGGAACGATAGGCATATGAGTTTATCCCTGCTTTTAATTGATTGACATCTGCCGGATCGTTCCGCCTGCGTTCCGCGCCGTTAAGAAAGCCGGAGG
>OFFM01000428.1_pt1 | contig 34912 bp, 42 predicted proteins | sample 1521401 | NCBI WGS metagenome assembly OFFM01 (sample SAMEA3504118, study PRJEB24116) | mouse gut metagenome | biome: mouse gut; feature: mouse-associated habitat; material: faeces | place: Denmark | collected 2011
AAAAACAAAAATGGGAAGCAAGACTTGGAGAAAGCCCGCCACTTCATAGACATGCTTATCGAATTAGAATACAAAGACCAATGAGTGTAGAAACGCTTAAACGCATAATCAGCCTGCAAGAGCAGACTGAGCGCATTGAAAATAAGCTCGAATCCATATCAGGACTAACCCTCAACCGCTACCAGGAGCTGGCCGAGGAGACCGCCATCTATCCTCTCCCCATCATATATCCGGCACTGGGACTGGCAGGCGAGGCGGGCGAGGTTGCGGATAAGGTCAAGAAAGTATTGCGCGACCATAATTCTGCTTTCACGCAGGAAATCAAAAGGGAAATCGCAATGGAAGTCGGCGATGTGCTGTGGTATTGCGCCGCTATCGCTCGCGACCTTGGCTATACCCTTGAAGACATCGGCATGATGAATTACGAGAAACTTAAATCCCGCCAGCGACGCGGGGCAATCTCCGGCAGCGGAGACAACCGATAAGATAAATACCTGTAACCAAATGGCCGACAAAAGTAAACAAGCAGCCCCCGGTCCTCAAAAAGAGATGACCATTGTTGATGCTGCGGTTCAATTTATGCAGCAGAGCCTATCCCAAGCAGAGCGACTGCTGGCAGTCCATCAACTGATGTTGAATGGGTCTATCACCTTTCACGAGCTGGTTGACATGCACATAACACACATGAAGCGCTTGAAGGAAGGCTCCGATGAGAAATATATGCAACTTCAAGGGCTGGTGATGCACATGTGGGGAGACCACAAATCCAATCGCGACAAAAATCTCAAGGACATCATACATCACCTCCTTGACACCAACGCGATACTAACAACTCACGAAGAAATCGACGCTCGATAGTCCGGCATTGTGACGCTGACAAATATGAGCAGAAAAGGCAACCGCAGACGCCGGTCAACCGAGCGGAGCTGCATCTCAATCAACAAGCTAAGCAGGGCGCTGGAACGCATGGTGTCCGATGGCATCATTGAACCTATAACAATGAGCCTTGACCAAATCATCGACAAAATCAAAAAGTTGTGAGACAGATTAAATTCCGAGGCAAACGCCTTGATAATGGCGAGTGGCGCTATGGTTATTACACCTACGCCAACGACACTCACACAATCCATTGGGAGAATGAAGATGGCGCTCCGTGGTGGGCTGATGTTGACCCCAAAACGATCGGCCAGTTCACGGGCCTTCTCGACCGCAACGGCAAGGAGATTTACGAGGGGGGACATACGTGAAAGATATAACGAGCAGGGGATTACCATGCACGTCAATTACTTTGGCTCGCAATTCGGATGTGTTCAGCATTGGGATGGAGTAGACGGTGAGGGTAGTTGGTATCCCCTCGATAATTACGACATGAACCAGTGGGAGGTAATCGGCAACATCCACGAACAATCAAAAAGTTAGACCGATGACCGAATCACTACAAAAGAAAGTTGATTTTGCAATCAAGCTGCTTCAATCTATCCCGACTGACAGCGGAGCTATTGAGGTGTCATATTCCGGCGGCAAGGACTCAGATGTGATACTTGAACTTGCAAAGATGGCAGGAATCAACTATCGGCCTATCTACAAAAATACCACGATTGACCCTCCCGGCACTATCGCTCACTGCAAATCAAAAGGAGTTGAGATAATGAAGCCGACAATCAACTTCTTTGATTTGGTGAAAAAGAAAGGGTGTCCGAGCAGGTTTAGTCGTTTCTGCTGCGGGGTGCTGAAAGAGTACAAGGTATGTGACAGAGCCATTCAAGGGGTGCGCAGAGCCGAGAGCGTAAAACGAGCCAAACGCTACAAAGAACCCGAAATATGCCGAGCCTACCCCAAGGGTCAGAAAGCAAGGGTTTATCTGCCGATACTTGAATGGACGGACGATAATGTTGCGGAGTTTATCAGCGAGAGAGGCGTCAAGTGCCATCCACTTTACTATGATGAGAATGGCGAGTTCCACGTTGAGCGCAGATTGGGTTGCATAGGTTGTCCAATGGCGAGCAATAAAAAGCGTATCGAGGAATATGTGCGTTATCCAAAGATTCTCAAACGCACAATCGAGTGTGAACAGGAGTTTATTGATACGCATTGGAATGCGAAGATTGCTGCGAGATATAAAAATGCCATTCATAGGATGTACGCCAATCTTTTTTGTGACTCTTATGAGGAATATTTGGATAGAATCGGGGGGGGGATTTTCCCCGAATTGGCAATAGACCCCAAAGACTTTTTAGAAAACTACTTCAAAATTGATTTAACGATATGAAAAAGATACAATTCTCAGACCGCTACGGACTCACCGAAGCCGTGCTGTCAGGCAGAAAGACGCAGACAAGGAGGATAATAAAATTAAGTGATGTAGAGGATTACACTGCTGATATTGCTTATGCCGGAAAGACGTGGGAAGCCATCGAAAAAAGCATTATAGCGCGACACGCTAAATACAAGGTTGGCGAAGTCGTGGCCGTGGCGCAGTGTTATTGCGATTTCTATGACGATGCGAACGACCCTCGCATATTTCCAAGTGGCGCAGGTTGGACTAACAAGATGTTTGTCCGCGCCGACCTCATGCCTCACCAAATCCGCATAACCAACGTGCGAGTTGAGCGGCTAAAAGAGATTAGCGATGATGATTGCTTACGCGAGGGAATTATAAAAGGTATGGTTGGGTCAGAGGACACACACTTCATGGATGCCTACTATGTCCCAAATATGCCGTTAGAGCCGCATGTATTTCCACAAGGAGCCTACGCCGCCCTGATAGACCGCATCTCCGGCAAAGGAACGTGGGAAAGCAACCCATGGGTGTTCGTCTACGATTTTGAATTAGCAAAATAATATAGAGATGAAGGTAAGCGTCAGAAAAGTTTTGTACTACTCAGCTGTCATTCCAGTGGCGGTAGTGTATACACCTTTGCTCTTACTAAATGCTGGACTAAATTGGTGTACAGAAAGAATCCTTGACTTTTGCTGCTCTATGCAACGTATAACTAAATGTTTTGACAATGAATACTCCGATAATCGACCCCTCCACCCTGAGCGAGGAGCAGAGAGTTGAAATCAGAAACGCAGTGAAAGAAATTAGAGAAGATGCCTTTCCTGTATGTGAATTTGAAGATAAATTGATGTTCGCCGAAGATGCAATATCATACTTTGAGTGGCTTTTCGGCTCCGAACTATTTGAGGAAAGGAGCGAGAAATGACGCCCGAACAACTTAAAAAGCTGGAGACCGAACTTGAAAAGCGCGGCTACAAGAGGTGGTCTATGTGGCTTGTCGGCAGTGAGGACTATGCCTGGTTCAAGTCATTTGACGTCAATTTGACAGAGGATGGTGATAGAGAGTGCGACTATCAGATAGCATTCCGAGTGTGGGACTGGCGCAAGTATGACACTCCAAACACTCACCCGGAGTCAGAAATCGGCCTGACCATAACCATGATTTTGCCTAATCATGGCGGCCGCTTTGACTGCGACTACTCGTTGCAAGGAGCAGTCCCCAATGTGGATATGTGCGAAGCCATGATGAAAGAGCTATCTGAGACTGCAAAGAAATATTTCAATAACACCCAATCACAATGTGTGCAATAAAACTGAAATCCATTGGTCTTCGCGCCATTGTCCACACCCCGACTGAGGAGGAAGCCAAAGAGCTGCTTGCAATCCTGCATGAGAATGGGTATACGTGGTATCAGTGGTATGGCTTCCTCGACCTAACTGAGAAAAGCCAATGGGAGCACCTCAAATCAAACACCTGCTATTATATCTATAAAGAGGGGTGGATAACGTATAATCGCTTGGATCGTGCAATTCACCTCCGAGAGTGTGTCCTCACCCTCGCCGCGTTCAAGAGGCAATATTGCGAGGAAGAGAAGCCTCAGCCGAAGTTCAAGGTGGGTGAGAAGGTACTGTATAATGGAAAGATAAAAATAGTCAATGAAATTGACCAAACCGGCATCGGTTTCATGTATAATCTTTCTTTGCCAAATGGGCAGTCCCCACTCTATCTACATGAATCCAAGATTGTACCCTACGCCGAACCCGAAACAAAAGACGAAGCAAAAGAAGCAAAAGGTGACGCAAAAGAGCTGAATCTCTACGCACTTCTTGACGAGCATGAAGGAGAAACCTTTTATTCTCCCATATATGGGGAAGCAATCATTCAGTTTGACAAGGAAAGTGGTTTGATGGAGGTATGGCCAATCTCTAAGGATGCCTACCTTCCAGCAGCCTCGAATGGCCATCATGCCGATAATCCAGAAAAGGGATGTTGCATAATCTTCCCCTCCCGCGCCCTCTACGAACAATACCCGCTCGAACCGCAGAAAGCGTGGATGAAGTGGCAGGAGGAGCAAACACAATACAAACTACATTTAATGCTTGATGCAATGCCGGAGTGCGCGCTTTCAAGCGAGACAGACAGCTATGAGTTCGCTTTCCGCACTTCCACCGACCGCGACAAGTGCATCGAGGACATCAAAGCAATCATAAGCAAATACTCAAAGCAATGGATGCATTCATAGCTACCGCTTCCTTATTCATAGCTTACACAATCGGCTACTGGAGGGGATATGGAGAAAAGCGGGAACGCGAATGGCTCAATGGCTATCGCGACGGGTTGAAAGACTCAGGTTTCAACATAACAGCAATCCTCGAAAAATACAGCAAGAAATGAAACGAATCAGAGTGTTTGAGGCTTTCGCCGGCATTGGCGCACAGCACGAAGGCTGGAGTCGCCTGCAAAAAGACTATTCCTCCGATGTGCAGTTTGAATTTGTCGGCATTAGCGAGATTGACCGTTATGCCGAAATTTCCTACAAAGCTGCACATGGCGATGTCACAAACTTCGGGGATGTCACACAAATTGATTGGGGGGGGCAAATCCCTGACTTCGACATGTTCACGTGGTCATTCCCCTGCACGGACATCAGCAACGCTGGAAAACAAGCCGGGCTGAGTGCAGAAAGCGGCACGCGCTCCTCTCTCGCTTGGGAGTGCATAAAAGCATTGCGCATCAAGCGTCCCAAATGGGCGTTGATGGAGAATGTCAAGGCCCTCATGCAAAAGAAATTCGCAGCCGACTTCGCGCAACTCCGCAAGGAGATTGAGGACTTGGGATATGTCAACTATTACGCAGTGATGAACAGTAAGGATTTCGGTGTCGCACAGAACCGAGAGCGAGTTTTCATGGTCTCGATACTACGCACCGAGGATGACCCGAATCCGACCTACAACTTCCCCAAAGGCTTCCCTCTTACGAAATGCGTCGAGGACTACATGGAACCGGCGGAGGATATTGGCGAAGAATACTACATCAGCCAAGACCGCGTGACCGACAAAGTACTCTCCGATATGCTCGACCAACCCAATGTCCGCGAGGAAATGGAGAAACTTTATCACGCCGAGTGGAATTTCCACCACCTCCACGGACGCTTCCCAAAAGATGGTGAATTGGAAAATGAAACAAATTCCCTATAATCTCCAAACCAAAGTGGCAATAACAATCACCTGCAACCTCGGTAAGCAGGGCGTTACGAATATCTTGCCTCCGAGGACATGCAGACACAAAACCGCGTTTATTGTAATTAAATGAAACAGATACCTCTATCTCTCGTCAGTAATGTTGCTGCGACAGTTACGACAAGAAGCGGGGCGGCAAGTCTGACTAACTATTTAAGGGGGGGGGAGCACTTCCCTATACTGGGATTTTTGATAATATATGGCAAAACAAATCGCTATTAACCTTGTAAACGGCATTAGTTGCACAGTGCGCGCCAACGATGGAGTGCATTGTGCCTACAACGTACTTGACGCCCCCCTAAAGTACCGCCAGACTGCATTTGTGGTACTATTACCGCACATTGCCTCAAAATCAGTCCTCGCAACATCTTCGGCGGGTTCAGAGAACAAGCAATAATAGTGATTGTACATGGATAACGTTAAACCCCGCTACGTCCTCGGACGCACAAACGCCAAAGGCAAAGGAGAAAACCATACGTTAAAGTTTCACATCAACCCTTACTTCGGATGCGTGACCGCCAACAGATTTACAAACCGCGAGACATGGATAGCAGAAATAAGGTAATCAAACTCGGCAACCTCCTGCAAGGCTGCGTCTACTACGACCTGTGCCACGCAATCTATTGGCCGAAAGGGTGCGCTCCAGCACTCACTGCTGCGATGGGTATGGGCGGTGGCTTTGTGCCACTATATGCTGTTGTCAGCCATGAGTAAATTATTAGCTATTTATCCACCCCACGGATGTTTCAAGGGGCTTGCAGCAAAAAAATATCACTATGTGTAAATTCAAGCGCATGGGCTGAGAATACCCTCGCGATATGGATAGACTCAAAAAAGACTACACCTTACCATATACAACGCCCTATTACGACCAGCTTAGGCGCAACGGTATCCGTCTGCCATCCTTCCTCACCCATATCCGCACCGATACAGCCAGGATAGAGAAGCCAACGGACGCACGTATGTTCCGCATGATGTTTCTCACCCCGCGGACTGACGCATGTAGCGGAACACTTGATACATTATCTCAAACCAACATGCTTATGTTACGCAGCCCTTGCATACTCCAAAAACAACGCTCCGAAGAGGGCAAAAGGATACGTAGGCAACACCATAACGACATCGGTGTGCCTTACCAAGCGTGTAAGTCCTTAACTCCTCGACTTGATGGGGTAAGTGGGACGCTCACTACATTTATAACAGATAATTATATTATGACAACAGAAAATATGGAAAATGCATTGACATATAACCCAAAGCCCACCAAAGAGGATTTGCTTGAATACTTCTCGCAGAGAATCCGCGTCCGCAAGATGTCACCCAAAGAAGCCCTGCGTCTGATGGATTTCTCGGAAGAGAGCATCAATAAGATAATGAACGCCGAGATTAAGACGGTGCTGAAAAACGGCACGGTCAAAGTCAAGAAAATGCCGAAAACGCAGCTCTACAAACAAGCAGGGAATAGCATTGTTTGCAGTTGTATCTACCATATCGGACGGACGCTGTGGATTCCCGGCCAAACCGAAAACATAGACCTTCAGCCCTCTCTGTTTGACCTATGAAATGCCGGATATACAAATGCAAGGCGGCTTGTTGCTACAATATCGCTTTGCCAATTGGCTTTTTGGAGCAGTTCGCTGATAAGATTATCAATAAAGTCATATCCACATCTGCAATACCGTTTAATCCGGAGTTTCCGCCATCAATTTTTGCGAAAACTTCAGATAATCCACTTAGCAATAAATGCCCGTTTCTACGCCCGGATTGCAAGTGCAACGTCTATGAGCATCGTCCCGGCCTATGCCGCCGTTTTGGCGACGGTTCGCATCCAATGCTCACATGCAGCTACATAAAGCAGTAAGTTCAGCACTTCACATCCGCAAACGTCAGCCCAAAACACTTCATGAATGCAAGGAACAACCTGCATTCCAAGCACTCGGCAGGGGGAGTCTTAACCGCTCCCTCCGTCGGGTGTTTTTTATTTATTGTCGATTCATCCATGGCATCATCACAAGCATCGTTAACAAAAGCCAAGAATTATCGGAATTGCCACCAAATGTTTTAGGCGGCTCCCACAGAAGCATCCGGCGTTGTGCCATCCGCCACGCTTTATCCCTCTTTGTTTTCATCGCCCGCGGGATTTGTCGGAGGAGTTATTTTAGCCATCATCTCCTTATACAAGGCATTGCTGTCATGGGTATCAGGCAGTTCCGCATCGCCAAGTATGAATTTGGCAATAGCCTCGCTTGTTTCCACGATGTTTTCAGAGGTCACGCCCTCCACGTTGATAGCCAATTTAACGGCTTCGATTCTCACTTCAAGTTTTGAGTTCATATTTGTTTTAATTTTGAGTTATCAATGTTGGTTTCTGCAACAGTCGCAGAGTAGTTCGTGGCTAATCTCCCACGTCTTTTCAAGCAGACCGTCACAGATATAGCGCACGTCCTCACCACCCAATGGCAGACCATAGCATTGTGCGATATGATTGGCTGCGTGTCCGAACTCGTGAGTCAGAGATTGGAGAAATTGCAGTGCAGTTGACGTTTTGGCTATCACCACTACCGTTTCATGTGTGGATTGATTCGTATATGTCAATCCTGTGTCGCACTTGCCGGAGGTTAGATTGTCATGCGCATTAGACAGATTTTCGCCATTACAACCAATTTCAGCAAGACGCTCCAATATCTCGTCGGCATGAGGCTCGGTCACTACGTAGTAGATGTAGATCCGCCAATCAGTAGGTTTGTGATAAAAGCGTTGGCGAATCATAGAATATCATCCCAATCTATCACCATGCCGCTTGCATCTGCGTCCGCAAGCCAACGTCTGAAAAGGTTTCCACCCGGCATATCGGGGTCTTCGATAATATCCTTAATCATGAGCGCCATACTTGCATCGTCTTTGATTGAGGACTTCCAAAAATCTGCTTTAATCATATTGGCGGCGTAAACAAAGTTGTGCCCTTCGTTGTGTTCCAATTTGATGTTGTGCTTTTGCAGAAGTTCCTCAACTGCCTCCTTCCCCATCGCCTCGATGGGCTCTTTCTTACCTGTAGCCGGATTGAGACGTTTCATTTTCTTTACCGCAAACTCACAAGCCTTGCGGTTAAAGTTGTAGCCATACGCCCGCAGGTAGCTCCTCATGCCCTCGGGAATCATTATATCGAATGTGTCTAATGGTGTTGCCATAACAATATTTTTGGAATTACACTCCACCAGTGGACCACCAGTGGAGTGAAGTGAAGTGTAGTGTTTATCGACGCACATAGCGGCCGGTGCGCGATGAGCGACCGCGACGCTCGCCGTAGTCATCGTCGTCATCCCAGTACTCCTCGTCGCGATAGCCCATGCGGTTGCCGTAGCGACCGCCGTCTGTGCGCATACCATAGTGACCGCCACGGCCATAGCCGCCGCGCTCGCCCATTAAGGACTCCTCGGCAAGCTCTTCGATGCACTCGTAGAGCTTCTTGCCATGTTTGAGGACTTTCTTTGCGTGCTCCAGGAGCTCGTCTGACTTCTGCTCCTCTATAATCATATAGCCCATAGTTTAATTGTTAGTTGATTTACGACTACCGCCACTCAATGCCTTGGCGAGCATATCCTTGATGTCGCCCAGAGTCCCTTCCATACCGCTCATGCGGTCTTCGAGAGCACCGATTTTCTGCTCCTGCTCCTTCTCCTTGGCGAGTTGCGGATTGAGCATACACATCATCGCTTCACGTGCATCAACCACACTCTGATGGTAAGGCATGGTTTCAAGCACCTGTGCGCTCACACGGTTCATAGCTTCCACCTCGCGGATTATCGGCTCGGGATTGTCAGCTATCAAGGTATTTTGCTCTGGATACATACGCAATGTGTCTTTCGTCTTGAGCGCGTCAAACTTGTATGTCTCGTCTCCGGCTTTTGCCTCGACATTGACAAACGTATCCATCGGCATACCGAAATTTACAGCCGGGGTGCCATTTGCGGTTACAGGCTCGCTGCGCTTTGTCACGTAAGCCACATGAAGTTTAGGGGCATTGTCCTTGTCTCCTTTTCTTAAAATATACAGGGCGCTGCCCTCGGTCATTCCGCCAAACATATTGTGTCAGCAATCGTAAATGATTAGTAATTAAGTTAAATTGTCGGTGCTGCGGGCGTCGCGGATGCGCCAGCCGCTGCCGGAACGGTAAATTCCATGAAGCGGGCCACACCGGTGCGCTTGTTCAGATACAGCAGACGCTCTGTCGTACCCTGTACGCTTGCCCCGGTGACGTTGTTGCCCTGCGAGTCCACGATGTTGACCTTTCTCACACCCGTGTTCTCCGATGTGTTGGAGGACGTGGTGGTAGACTGCCCGTTGTTGGGCAGCGCGAGCATGACGGGGAAAGCCTCGCCCCCTGTAGGCACATCCGCATGGATAGTCAGCAGGATAAGGCTCTCGCACGGGAGCTCGCGATAGTCGCACGGATTGATGCCGTATACGGTCTGAGAGTTGGCCGTGTCGAGCGACACGCCGTTTGTCGAGAGGGCGTAGATTCCGCCCACGTCGATTCGGCGCAGACGTCGGTGCGACCGACCGCAACCTACGGCAAGGCCCAAGGGAACAACCGTCGCAAACGGGTTCATCGGGTTAAACGGATTGTACATAACTTTCAATAGTTAGAAGTCAGACAATCAGCAACCGCATTGAGCTGTAGCGAGAGGATTCACGTTGATGCCGTAGGTGACGGGGACATAGTTGCCCGATGCGGGGCAATAGGGCATGGGGAAGGTGGGCGGCTGGTTGCACTCAATCTTTGCGAGGCGAGCCGAGAGGTCTGCAAGGGCAGCGCCGAGGGGTGCGGTAGCTTGACCCACAATCTGAGAGGTCATTGCCGAAGCCTTGAACGTGCTGTTTTCCTCACGGAGCGCATCGAGTTTATTCTGCATCTCGCGCATCTCTGCGGCTCGCTGACCGGCAAGTATAGCTTGCGTTCCATCGTTAATCGCACCCTTAAGGTCGCAGGTCTGACGCTCGGAGGCGAACCCGAGGGCGGCAAAGCCACGCTCCTGGCCGACGGCCACGCTGTTGATTGCACCCTGCAAGGCATTTGTCTGCTGACAGATAGACAGTTTGAAATCGCAGCAGCACTGTGCCAACTGACTTGCGAGAGTGTTGTTGCCCTGCAAGATGGTGGTCACGATTTGATTGGTATTCTGCCCCATCTGGTTGCCTAAGCCGCAGATTGCCTGCGAAACGGAGTTGATACCGGCGAGAATCTGGTCACCCGAAGTGTTGACAGCCTGGGCGAGGGCGGCGATGTCGACGCCGTTGCGGTTGAGGGTCTGCATAATCATCTCGCGAGCCTCGGCACTCTGACCATTGTTACCATTGCCACCGAAGAGGCCGCCACCATTGCCATTGCCGAAGATTGCGGCAATCACGATTAGGGCGATGATGTCCTGGAAACCGCCATTGTTGCCGAAGAAGCCGCCATTGCCTCCACCGTTCATCATTCCCATCAGAGCGGCAGTATCAATGCCTCGATTCTGAAGCAGGGCAGGAAGCATGGCTGCAAGGCCGTAGCCGGAACCCACGCCGCTATCAGGGAAAGAAATAACTTTTGTTTCTGACATAGTTTATGTATGTATTGCATTGCGGAGCAATATCGCTCCGTGCGGCAAAAGTATACGATAAACAGCAGTCTGTCAGATGGTTATTTCGCCAATAATTCGCATCTTTTTCGCGGCATTTGCGTAGTTGATTCTCATTACCTTGTTGAGGAATATACGGTCGTCAAACTCTGTGAGTATGTATTGCACGTACCTGGGAGTTATAGACATCAGCTCGGCAATGCGCCCCGGATAATACCCCTCGTCGTTGAGCAGCTTGACGCATAGCCACCTTGCGTCTACTGTCTCTGCCTCGCTGCAACGCGACATGATTTTGGATACCGGCACGTCTGCCTCCGCTGATACGACCTCTAATACCGATGCCAAGACCCGTGTGTATTTCGACATTCTCGATTGGGATTGTCAACGGCGGGATGAACAAAAACGATGCACCCCACGTTTTAAGATTAAACAATAAGAAATTCCTATTGTGTAATCCTCGTGACGTGAGGCGCAACTGCTCTTTGAGCCGTTTGGTTTAGCGAGTTAGGCGGCTCAAAGGTTGCGGGGATTACCTTTATCTATTGTCTGTCGGCAATATCTTTACGGTCTGCACGGTTATCCACCTTGGGGCCGGAGGCTTTTGATTCTGCGCCTTCTTCCACCTTGTCGACCACAATGTCGTCAGCCGTTTTCACAATGCCGAATTGCTTTTGCGCTTCGGCCTCAGCTTTCTTGGGGATAAATGTCTTGCGGTAAAGCTCATCTTCCTCTTCCTTATCGACAAGGCGCACATCATCTGTATATTGCAGATTGAGCTCATGCCGCGCATTTTCCTTTGACAAGATGCCCGCATACACGAGCTTCGTGGCATTTTCTATCTTGGCCGATTCATCCTGGGGAAGCCACGGCGTGTTCCACACAGAAATGCGGAGCTTCTTGTAGCGCCCCCCACCCTGCTGTATCTTATCGACAAACGCTTTGAGTATATTGATAATCTGCTTCGCAGCGGGGCGCACCTGGGGCCACATCACATGACACCATTGCAACTCTCTTCGTAGAAGCAACTTTAGTGTCTGCGAGCTGTCAGCGCCGGATTTCAGTATCTCGGGCTGCAAGTCGATAGACATCGTAGACTGCATTATCGCGTCGAAGATGTTTTTAAGATTTATCGTGGCTATATCGGAAATGTTGGGAGGCGTGACATACTTTACGTCCGAGGCTTTGAGAGCTTCGGGGTCGCCCTCCACACCTATCACTTCTTCCCCTGACGAAAGCTGCGGCAGGCTTTTCAGCTTGAGTGCCTTGGCAAAAAACTTGGCAAAGGCCGTGGAGCGCATTTTATCGCTTACATAAGACAGGCAGCGGTCGAAGGCATTGATATTCTCCATGGCCACGCCTATAAACGTGTCATCAAAACGGAGATATACAAATTGCGGCACGTTGTTGCCAAGCTGCGAAACCGAATGACTGACGCGAGTCCATCCATCCTCACTCACCTCTAATGTGCGGGGTGAGAAGTTTTTAAACCAACCTCTGACTTTGCTGAACCACGATACGACGCCCATATTGGCTTCGTCGCCCTTAGATATGTCGCCGCGCACCCATGTAGACTTCTCGTCAACCGTGAGAATATCCACCATTTCACGCCCTTGCAGCATGTATTTGCGCACAATGAAATCGTTGCCATTCTCGTCTTTGTGGGGAAAGAGCATACTGCCTTCAAGCATCGAAAACACTGAATATTCTACATCATCCTCGCCATGCTGGTAGATGTAGATTACAGCATCTCCGCTTTTGCCGGCCGCATAGACCATCTCGGAAAATCCGGCATCTACGCCAGATATATCTTTCCATGCGCGGAAGTCGTCGTAAGCCTCATGGTCGGTGCCTCCCTCGTCGGCGATTTCGATACCGTTATGTGTGAGGTGTGATGTCTTCTGTTTTATAATCATTTCGGGCAAGCCGGAGCGCACGGTTTCCACCTTATCAAAGCCGACAACCACCTCTTCCTCGATTGTCTTTTTCTCGATAACACCATCTTCGCCCACGACCTCAATCTCCCTTTTTACAATATCACATATAGGGCGACGGGCAAATAGGTTTGAGTTTACGAGGTGTGCGCCCTCGCATGATTCATTAAGCAGCTCAGCATTGCCAAGATGCTGATAATGCAATCCTCCGGGGGATTCTGTCGGGATGTCATAATACTGACTGTCGGCGATTGGCGTAGGCTGTGTGTCACGATTGACAAGACGCCGCCACGGTTTTTTCTTCAGTAAGGGGGTAATTTCACGTATCTTCATCTATCCTGTTTAATATCTCCTTAAAAATGTTCGGCCCCACCGCTTTACACGCGACGAGGTATATAGTGCATCATAAGCATCCTCCGCCACCTGCGGCTTGGGTTGTTTGCGCTCGCGGGTGTCGAGTTCAAAGACCATGCGGAGCGACATTGCATCAATCTCGCCGGGAGAATATTTGAACTTGGATTTGAACTCGTCTTTGTTGCGGTAGTAAGTCTTGCCGTTTTTTTTCTGTGTGATGAAGATGTTTGTGCCATCCATCAGCACGTCGATGAATCGGCGTGTATCGGCTTTTGCGCCATACTGCACCAACTTATCCTTTGGGATGATGCAAGAAATATCCCCCCGCTTAAGTGCGACTTCAAGCTTGCCGAGCAACTGAGAGCGACAGTTGAAGTATTCGTCGCGCTGACTCTCGTTGCCGTATTCGTCATATTCTTTAAGCGGGCGTTTGTTGGCCGTTATGGGCACACCGTTGGTCAGCCCTTGCAACCAATAACCGAAGCCTGTGGCATCGTAGGCGAAATGGGTTACGGGCACTCCGTATATATCGAGAATTGATTTGACCCACCCAGCGAGTTCTTGCGGCTCGCCCTTGAAATACTCAATGGCTATCATCTGCAATCCGCGCCAGATTATCATAGGCGCAGAGTCGCCCTTGCCGCCGCCTACGTCAAAAGTCGCATATAAATTATTGTCGTCGTTGACCGGATTCTCCCAAAGGGAGTGTATCATCTGGCGGTTGACGTTGATTTCTTCGTTGTCGATGGGACCAAAGTAGGCACCTTTGACGATGGAACGTTGTGTGCCACCAACGGCGTGGATGTTGCCAAGCATCTGACCTTTGGTGGCCGCGACGAGTTTCTTATTGTCGGCGGTCTCGCCGGTGAACATTGTGAACGACTTTACAATTTGATTGATTGTAACGCCAACCTCCTTATCCTTTTCTGAAAGTTGGATATCAGCAAGTTCGGCCACCTCTTCGGGGGTGTCGCCCCAAATGATGCTTTCGGGAGTGTCGCCTTTGGTGTAGAAGTATCGGGTGACGCCGTTCATATTTGGCTTGAGAAACCAATCATCACCAAGGTAGCCGCCGTCGCGGAGCATCTGTGTAGTCCAATGGTCGTGCTCGGGGTTGAATGAGAGTATCATCTGCGGAGTCATACCCGAAGCGTCGCGGTTACGACCGAACCAATAGGTGAACATCTTGAACTGCTTTATCTGCGTAGCCTCGTCGATGGCGATGTAACTTGCCTGTATCTTCTTGGCGTAGTCCTTGAAGTCGTCCCACTCGGTGGGGTTGTCGGCGTTGAAGTTGGAGTGGACGAGGCGGAACGAGGAGTTGTACTGTGGCCAATAGAGAGTAGGCACATCGGAAGTGTTAATCTCGCAACCTGCAAACTTGCCACAGACCTCGATGGCATCTTTGAGCATGGATGAACCTTTCTTAGAGTCCATCGCACGGACTGAAATCATCACGCCCGAGAAAGAGACTTTATCAATTCCATACAAAGCGGCCAAGTCCATTGCAAAAGTCTTACCCATACCCATGGAGCCGCACATGAAAATCAGATTTGATTCGCAGGCGCAGATATTTTCCTGAAGATTTTTCTGCGGCATATAATCCACTTTGTCGCGTAGCGTGAAGCCCCCTACCCTATCCCAACCGTTGTCGGATATGGTGGGGTCTTTGCGCTCGACCCTCGGATATAGGTCGGGCCAGTTCAAATCCTTATTCAGTATTCTGAACGCCATTAAATCTCTGTGTCGCCGTAGTTGATTTTCATATTCATTCCTATAAAAAGCGCAAGAGCCACCTGTCCCGTATAGGGTCAAGTGGCTCTGCGGCTCTGATTCAAGTGCAAATATACAAAATATTTCAAGTAAAACTTTAGTATCTATTGCATAATTTAGTAAAAGCCATTATCTTTGCCTGCGTATGAAGGCGTATATATATTGTCCTCGATGCCGTGAAGCAGGCCGCAAGCCAAAAATCCTCGGGAAATATGAGGATGTCGTGGGGCGCGGCGACATTTATCTCTATTGCAAATCATGCAAACGCGAGATACACATAAAGGTTGAGGATATAAGCCTTGACAGATAAGGGTGCAGTAGCTCAGTTGGCAAGAGCAATGGATTTTTAATCCTTGAGTCGGAGGTTCGAGTCCTTCCTGCGCCACCAAAGACATATTAACAATTAAGAGCCAAAGAGCCGATAGACGAGTAAAATCGTTTGTCAGCTCTTTTTCTTTTTTTAACCAACTGAATATGAAACAGAAAATTAAGGAAGCACTTCGACAGGAGTATAAAAAACGACTGGAGCTGGATGATGAACAACTGAATGGAGTGGCTGCTTTCGCCGCGACTTTCGTAACGGATGAGGCAAAGATAGAGGAGTTTGTGAAAAGCGAGGCGACTCTGACAATGCTGAAATCCTATCAGAGTATGCTGGACAAAGACCGCGCTAAGCGTAAGCCCAATGACGGCGACGGACAGCAAAACTCTAAAACCGGCAATCAAACCGACCCCGAACCGAAGCCTCAGCCACAAGGCGTAGATGTCGACGCTCTGATTGAGCGCTTCACCGCCGCAGTGGATGCGAAGCTCACGCCCTTGCAGGAGAAACTGAACGCTTTTGAAGCTGCCAAAGCCAAAGAAGATGCTGTTGCAGCCCTCGACAACTTTGTCAACGGCTGGGACTACGCAAGCGGTTTCCCCAAGGAACGCGACCTCGCAAAGCGCGTGGCTATGAAAATCTACAAAGCCGGCGGCGAGCAGATGAGCGGTGATGAGCTTATCGCAACCTTCCGCGATGAGTTCGACCCCGCAGTCAAGGAGCGAGGCGTAACCGACTTCTCGAAGCCGTTCAAAAGCGACGGCGGAGGCGGCGTGGAAGCAGACCTTGACATGGAGAGCGTGCTGGCGATTTACAAGAAATCGGGACGGATTGCCGACAAGTAACCCAAGTTTAACATAAACCATTCAGACTATGGCAAATTACGGACATTCTTTCGGGAACACATCAGCCGGGCCGGTGGAGGTGGAAAGAATCGTACTGTGGGAGAGCGTGCAGGAGCGCTATCCCGTTGGGGCGGTGCTTAAAGTTTCCGATACCTACAAGGAGGGAGCGCTGATTCCGGCCGGCCCCCCCATCACAGTTGACAGGCTCGGAGGCGCTGCCACTCTCAACGGAGCATCCCCTACCGGCCTGACCCTTGACGATGTGACTATGGGCGCAGACTTCTGCACTCTGACTATCGTCACCAAGGGGCGCATCATGGAAGACCGCTACCAGGGCACATCCTACACTGCGGCGCAGAAAAAGGCGCTCACGGGCATCACATTCATCAAAGAAGTTTAACCAATGGACGCAAGATTTTTAGGACTTGACGATTTGGCCGGCACTCTCGGTCTGTCGTCGCATAAAACCTTTCAGACCTACTATGAGTCCGCTCTGAAAGGCCGTGAAACACTCGGTCTTGACATCGAGGGATTTGAGTGGGCCGACCCTCAGATTGACTTCGACTACGAGTTTCTGGAGGGACAGGGCTATCTGAGCGCAACCGCGACCTATGTAGACCTCTATTCCGACCCGACACCTCGTGGTCGCAAGACCTCAATGAAGCGCTACACCGGCTCAATTCCCCGTCAGAAATGGGTCGAAGTATACGGCGAAGAGGATTATCGCAAGGAGCTTATCGAGGCCAACAAGGCGGCGACACTCGGCTCATTGCGCGGTGAGATTCCCGAGACTTCCATCAAAGAGTATTTGTGGAATCGTCTTTTCGACCGCATGAAGCAATTCCCCGACCGTCACGCAGCCAGCATTACCGAGCAGGTCGGCAACATGAAATTCAAGCGCGAGCTCACGCTCACCGCAGAGAATAACCCCGGCGGCTTGCAGGGCGTGACTTACAAGAGTCACATCCCTGACGAGAATGTCAAAAAAGAGAGCTGGTATACCGTTGACGCATCCGGCAATGTGACCTATGTGGAGGCTATAGACCCCATTCAGATTCTGATGGAGAAAGTCTACGACCTCAAGACAGACAAATATCGTGGCTACAGCAACGTGGTTGTCGAGATGGATAATGTCACATATCTGCGTCTGATGAAGCACCCCAAAGTGCTCCAGCGCATCGGTTTTGCTGGCGAGCGCACACTCGTGCTTACCAACCTCAAAGACCAGGCAGCTGCGCAGAAAGCAGGCTGGGAGAAGATTCTCACCAATGGCATCGACTATGCCAAGACATTCATCCAGACCGCTATCGGTGCTGATGCGATGATTGTACATACCAATGTGATTGGTCACGAGACGTGGAATGCTGAGACCAAGAGCTATGACATAACTCCTGTGTCGCCCTATGCGGAGGATGTGATTCTTGTGCGTCCGAGCGGCATTATCGGTCAGATATACAATGTAGCTCCTGTCCGCCCCGACAGCTCTGCCATCTTCGGCGACATCTTCGGAGGCAAGGGTATCATCGAGTATATCTACAAGCCCGATGAGCGCACACAGAAGTGGAAGTCAGAGCTGACTTGCCTTGCTGTGCCCACGATGCCGAAGAAGATGTTTTACTACGAAATCGGAGGCTCACCCGCCGCAACCGAACCCTAAAACATTGACGGAGTATGACGGTAGAGGAGCATCTGAGGGGTGAGATACCCGGCTATCCTTTCGAGGAGTATGTGCTGAAAAAGGCTGCACTGTCGCCCATCTTCGCAAAGCCTGTGAAGATGAGAGCTATCGCGTTGGAAGATGTGATAGAGGACTATGCTGATGACGAGGATTTCATACACTCACTCACATACGCTACCTCTACCATCTATTACTCTGCTGCTGGGGCGTTCAGCGGCGGTAGTCGCTCGGAGCAGGTAGGTGATGTTCATGCAAGCATGAGCGGGTTTATCATCACACAGGCCGACCGGGCATACTACCGATCCATGGGCGACAAGCTGCGTGGCGATGTGGGAGCGGATATTGAGGAAACCGAGCAGGAGACGGGAGGCATGTTTGACGCATCCAGCCTGCGGACTTCAAAACGGACAAGACGATGGAACTGATAAAGTTTGACGACACGTGCAAGGTACTCCGTGGCAATGGATATGACGAATGGGACAACCCGATACAGGAGGAGGTCTATTCGGGTAAATGCCGCTATCAGCAGGGAGTACAAGCCTATATAGGAATATCTCAAAGAAATTCGGTGCTATTCCTTGATGGCGATGTGCGCCTTTCCGAGAACGATACAGTATCGGTAGTATTGTCGAATGGAGTTGAACGAGGCGGCAATGTTAAGACTGTGCGCAATATCGAAATGCCGTTGACTCACAAACGCATGACGCGCATTGAGATTATCCACGACACAGAGATAGAGATTAAGCAATCAACGGAGAAATGAACAGGCATACGGCACATAATGCGCAAGTACTCAAGGTTGGCCTTAAAGATTATTCTGAAAGAGTAATAAAGGTCAAACTTGAGGCCGTGCTGCGTGGTGTCGCAGAAAAACTCGTGGCCTATATCGACGGTGGTTTCATTCTGCCAAACGGCACAACACAGTTTCCTGTTGACACCGGCAATCTGCACGACGCTACTGGCGTGGGTGTGTACATTGACGGTCGGCTCAGCTCTTATATCCCGACGGCAATTGCTGTGGAGCAGCAGAAAAACCGTGGAGAGATTGGCATTGATGGCTCAATAAATCTCCGGCTTGCCTTGCAGGCGGCAGCATCGCAATTCTCCAAGGGGATATGGATTGTACTATTCTCCACCGTATCATACGCATACAAAATCAACACGCAAGGTTCGTCAAGAGGCCGAGGTGTGGGATTCTTCGACGGCTTGGGAGAGACGCTGTTTCAAAATGTTATAACCGGCTTACAACCAATCGCAGCATGACCCTCGCAGACTTGACACCCGACGTTGCGTTGGCGGCATTGCTTGACGGCAAGGTCGAGGTACAGACTTCGGCAACCGAGAAGTATGCTATCCGATGCTATGAGCAAGCCAAGCAGCCCAATAAGGGATTGGCCGACGAGTTTCTGACGGTTCAGAGCAATGGCGCGATAAGGTCACGCACAAAGCCCGTCGGGCTTTATCGCGGCAATATCGCACTATGGATAAACTGCAAGGCAAATCCCGACAATACTGCCAAGACCTCCCGTATGCGTCACTTGGCCGCCCAATGCCAAGGACTTGTAGATGGAAAAATCTCTCAAGGCTTCTTTTTCGAGCTCGATACCACCAATGTGATAACGCCCCCAACTGTAAACCCGACCACAAGCTACGCCACAACTATACTGAATGTGACGTGGCGCACGATAGACTATTAACAATCAAATAGATATACACAAATGTCAAAAGTAGAAAGAATCGACGTGCAGACCCGAATGTTTGACGGCTACGCACGAGTCATAATCTTCAAGGATTTTGACCTTGCCAATCTGACATCGGCCACAACCCTTGCCGATATTCTGGCAAAAGGGCAAGACTGCGGCCCCATTACAGAGGGTTCACCCTCTTGGGATGGTGACGAGAGCGAGATTGAAGTGCTGCGCAACACCGAGGGCGGTGTAATCCGCTCGAAAGATACCCCCGGCACATTCGCATGGAGCTGCCGCATCCCCCACAGCAAGGAAACCGCAGTCATTGCCGGCGGCCGCGAGCATAAAGCGACCTCACTCGGCGACGGCTTCACTCTCGCAGAGGGCAAACCCATCATCGGTCTCAATCCCGAGGACATGGACTTCCGTTGCCCTATCGGCGTGCTCAACCTCACACACAGCGAGCTCGCGCTCTTCCCCAAAGGCGCGGTCAACTTCTCGCCTGGTACCGATGACGACGACCTGTGGCAGTACACCATCAAAGCGCAGGGTGAGAGCATAAAGACCGACAATCTGTCGACGCTGATGTTCATACCTCTCGGGGATGATCCTCTCAAAGTTGAGGCCACAGAGCCCTAAACTCAAGCAATCCCATATCTAAAACAAGGGGCGGCGGTTTTCTATAGGTTGAGCCGTCGCCCCATTTCAACCTATATCATACATGAGCGATAAAGCAGCAGCCCCTGCGGCCGACGAGCAAATGTGGCTCGCTATGCAGAAAGAGGACGTAAAGCGAGGCACACCTCGCGAGATTACGATTCTCGGTAAAACGTATACCCTATATCCCATTTCCAACAAAATAGATGCCAAGATAGCCGCGCTTGCCTTTGACGCGCTATTTTATGAGCGTGAGGCCAAGAAAGACAATATCAGCCGCCGCAAGGCCAAGCGTCTCAATACCAAAATACGCCAGATACCGGCAAAGATTGCGGCTTACTACAAACTCGGCCGATGGGCACACCGCATACCACTGGCCCACGCTATCTATTGGCGCAAACTGTGGCGACGCAGCGAGGAGGTGTCTGCGACCATCAATTCTCAGGGAGCTACCGGCACTGACAAGGATTTTTTTTTAGCCAACTCGGAAGTTATAAAGTATCTACTCGCGCTTTCTATGAGAGGGGTTGGCGAGAGCGTCAAGCAGATGCTCGAAAGAAAGGAGAGCGCGGAAAGTATGTTGGACGAGGACGCTTCGCCGAAAAAGGAGGAGGACAGCAAGTCGGCTGCGCATTCTCCGAGAGCTCGGAAACCGAAAAGATAAAAACCATATACGGCAGCTGCGGCTTGTGGGCAAGACTGCGCTATTGGTATCTTGATACCAAAGACTACACCACAATGCTACTTATCGACAAAGGCTACTATGACTACGATTACGAGCAGCCGAAGCCTAAACCTCAAAAACTTACAGCTGAGCAGCGCCGGATATGGAGCGACCAAGAGCTCGCAGCTGTACTCGGCCGAGCCATAAATCCCGCGACAGGCCGACCGATATTCGAGCCGAAGCCCCTCACTCCCGATGAAGCCCAGCGAATAGTTATGGAGGAAATCAAAGAGAAATAAAAAAGGGGCGACATCGTGCTGCCACCCCTTTTGTGTTGTTGTCAGTCGTCAAGGCTTTTGCATCCGAGCTTTTTCAAGTCCTCAGTTGTGAACGAGGTCAGCAGCTCGCTGGCGGTCATAACCGCCAACAGCATATCACGTATGGCGTATTGCTCCTCTCCCGCGTCAATCACGGACAATTGCACAGCTGCCTGGCATAGGATGTCGGAAATGGCCTTGGGGGTGTACATTCTATTGATGTACTCGCCCGCCGAATTGTAGGGACTCATTCCGCGCCTCCTTTCTTAACCGCATCCTGCATCACGCGGTTTATGCTCATTGAAACCGCGCGACTGATAAGCTCTACGCGGCTCTTGCGGTCGTTATGCTCGGCGATATACTTCTCGGCTGCTTCGTAGGCATCGTCCCAAGTGTCGTAGTCACCGTAAACTCGGTGCATCTGTCCGTCGATGCGGACTCTTACGGTGTAATGCGGGTCTACTATCCACGGCACGAACATGCCCCTTGAGTGGGTTTCGTGCGTGATGATGATGTCGGACGGCCCTATTCGACCGTCGTTTTGGTTCCCGTTCATCTCTCACCTCCTCTCTCCTTGATGCTCTCCAGCAGCTCGCACACGGTATGTACGCTGCGCTGCATGGCGAGAATCAATTCTTCGCGCGCTTTGCTGTCGGTGATGGAGAGTTTCAGCGCGGCTGTTTTCAAGTCATCGGAAAGCTCGCGCGGGGTCTGACACTCGTTGAAATACTTGGTGGCCTCGGTGAAGTCGTAGGTGACGGTGCGTGTCATGCTTCGCCTCCTCTCTCGATTTGGATGGTGTCGATGAAGTCGGCGCAGGTGAGCAGCGTATGCCACACCTTGTTTATATCCTTTCGGGTAAGATGGCGGTATTCGCTGAGGTCGTGCATGGCCTCAACCACATCCGCGTACAGGTCGCCCAGCGGCACGGAGTTGTTGAGGAAGTCCGCGGCCTCCGTGAAGTCGTAGCGGGTCATTGCGCACCTCCTTTCTTGACCGCCTGCATCACGCGGCTTGTGTTCCTTGAACCCAAGCGACTGATTAACTCGGCGCGTCTCTTGCGGTCCTCCGCAAGTGCGGCTTCGAGTGCGGTGATGCGGTTGTGGAGCTGATGGATAAACTCGTCTCTTTTAAGATATGGAGATGGGTTAAGCCGCTCCCATTCCGCTACGCACATACGATTCCATCGGGCTACGTTTGAAGAGTTTCCCATCATTGAGCATCCTCGCCGTCTCAAGCTCTCCATTGTGCTCAGAAAGGCATCACATGCTTGGCTTCTCAGTGGATTCCACTCTTCCAAAAACAGATATGACTCTTTGAGCTTTTTTGGTCGTGGCAAGCACGGCGGTAGTCCGTCTGTGCTGTAGCGGCAGACTTGCGCACCGCACCGTGCGCATTGTTTCTTTTGTTCCATTCTGTTAGCATTTGGAATGTTAGTTAATAATGTTGATTGACCTATACACAAAGGGCGTATGCCAAATGTGGGTAGGTGCTAACAGAATGGAACTTTTCCCTGACGGGCTTTGTTTCATATCCCACAAAAAGCATACGCCTATGTTTGAGTCAAGGCACAAAAAATGCCCTAACATCGTTGTCGGGCAGAACCGCTGTCCGTCGGGGATTTAAAGTTTACCAAACTGTTAGCATCGCAAAATTACAACGGATTTTCTTACGATGCAAATTTATTTTTCGTCTTACTTGCTGACTATAAAATTTTTACACTTTTATTCCAATGCTCAATACACTGACAAATAACCTACTGCAAATATAAATCTAATAATCAATATCAGATATAAAAATTTTTATGTTTTATAACATATGGCGGTTATTGGGCGTGTTTATAGCGTTGTGGGTAACTTTGTTTAAACTATAATACCGATGCCCGAAAATCAGCAACCTAAAAATGAACAAACCATAAGAGATAGGCTCTATGTGTTTGTCAATACTCTTGGCATACCTATGAGGGAATTTGCTAAAAAGTGTGGAATCTATGAAACAACGATATACTCTTCGGAACGGTTTATGGGGAATGACCTTCTACACAGAATTTATAAAACCTACCCCGAACTCAACCCCACATGGCTTCAACTTGGTACTGGAGCAATGTTGAGAGTAATCAAAACTAAGGACATGGAGATAATCGCGAGATTAGACAAAGAGAATATGCGATTAACTGAACAAATTGCCTTAATGGAGGGGCAAATAACACGACTGCTAATAATGCTTGAAGAACGAGATAAAATCATATCCAAGTTGATTGAAAAAATGTGAGGCTGCACGGCATTGCTGTGCGCCCTTAGTTTTGCTCTATCAACGGCAGTATTCCGTTTTTCTTACAAGCTCCGTTAGGGGAATTGTCCTAACGGCTGAAAGTGTGGAGATAAACTCCTTTGTGGACTTATTGGAAAGCCAGTCTTTTGCTAACTTTCCGAACGGCTTTGCCATTTCGGTCGCAGAAACCATTACAGCATCGCCGCGGTTGAACGTGATAGAGTTGCCCTCGTAGCTGTAAGACTTGCTTACAATCACACTCTGTGCATAATCCACGTATGCCTGCTTCATTTCGGGATTTAATGCTATATTTGCGTTCATATAGGAGAAAAAAGAAGGACACCCATGCACGTGCCTTTTGTGGAAGCCTGCAACGTACAAAGATGCCCTTAATATTTTCGGAGATTTCATGCGGCTTCCACACTACATGATTTCATGTCGCAAAGTGAATCATTTATTTTAAATTACACAATACTATCTAATAGTTTTTATTAGATTTTTACTATCTTTGCAATCAGAATTAACCCAAGAGCCTAAGAGCCAACTGCGCATTTGTAGTTGGCTCTTTTTGTTTTTACGCGAATGAAGAATTTACTTGTTGCATTTCGGGCAACCTTTTTTCAGTACGGTATGAGGATAATGTTGCCATATATGACCGCAACTTTCGCATTGGCACTCAACTTTGATGCTTGACTTCTCAAACGGCGTTATCACTTTAATATGAGGGAATTTAGCGTGTAGTTCATCTTCATAGTCCTTTGGATGTTTCTTGCCGTAGCGTTGACAATACACACAACCTGTACCCCTTGAACGCACATATACCTTTGCTCGATATGGTGGATGATTAGGGTTAGGACATTTCCATAACACCTCATAATCTGACCCTGCTGAAACTTCGGTGGGTTTCTTATCGTTTTCTTCGCACCATTCAGCGGCGAGTGCTGGATTGACCACAGCCAAACTCGTGTCGGGAGAAACTTGCTTGCCGTGACATACGGCACACCCCGAATTGCGGCTAACCCTAAAATGGATTGTGGCTTGATAGCTGTGTTTGCATCCGTTATTGCAGTGCCACCAAAACTTTTTACGAGTATCAAGCCCTATGGTTTCGGGAGTATAGCCACTATCCTTATTCCGTTCATAATCCCATTCCGATGCAATATCGGGGCGCAATACCGCCAAACTTTCTAATGGATGGAATTTTTGATGGGCGCAATAGGGGCAACCTTGACCCGATAAGTGCATTGAGGGGTCTTGTTCAAATACGCCATGTTTGGAACAGATGATTTTAACCTTATCACCACTCTTTTTATATTCAACAAGGCTATAATCATATTTTTCACCATGTATATTTTTTGCCTGTTCAACCCATTCAGCAGTAGTATACTGATACCGTTTTGCACAATGCGGACATCCCCATCCATTTGATATTGAACTAATCACACTCCTCCATTTGTGTTTAGGATTATTAGGGCATATCCAATGCGCTTTCTGCGCGGATTTTACTGAAACTTTTTCGGGAGTTAGTGGCGCATTAGCCTCATAATCCCACAAAGCGATAGGCTCAATACCTTCCGCTCGCTTGCGTTCCTCAGATGTGGCAAAACTCTTTTCGTAAGGCAGACAATCCAATTCGGTTCTAATCTCGTTTATTTCATCGTTAAATCGTATGCCTATGTTTTTATTAGGGCATATTTGGGATAGCAATTTGTTGAGTTTCGCTTCCAAATCGGAGTATTCGGGAGAGTAAACCACCTTTACGACAATGCAGTTTGGTAATGATATATCAGGGCAATTATCTTCTCTGAAACGATATAGAGTAATTCCTTTTGCCGTAAGTCGTTTAGTCTTGGCAATATCCTTTGGAAGTTTAGCTTCATTATGGAAACGCTGACCGTCATACTCCATACCGATATTGAGCGATGGTATGAACACATCAATCTCGTCTTTATCTATTATGTGACGGTTAGTCGCATCGGGGAAATATTTCTTTACCGCACGATATAGCAATTGTTCGGGAACGGAGGAATTGCGACCTTTAGCACAATGAGGACAACCGCGTTTCCCCACATTGCGGTTAGAGCCTTTGGCTCTCCATTCGTGACCACATATAGGGCATAACCACCAAATGTATTTGTTAGTGCTTGCGAACACGTCAAAGGGCGTTAAGTCGCCATTCTTTGTCGGATGCCACTCTTTCGCCAATTCGGGATTTACAACTCCAAGAGATGTTTCACGGCAAAGTTTTTGTGATGAGCAATAAGGACAATTACCACCAGTGTTATATACCCTATTGCCGGGGCGAGAGGCATAAGAATGTCCGTTAGGACATTTCCACCATACATTTTTTCGGTAGCTCGGAGGAATTGCATCGGGGTCAACTCCAACGTTTTTCTCAAAATCCCATTCACCCAATAATTCGGGATGTAATGCCTTTAGGCTATTATAGCCGGGGATAATAACTCTGCCTAAGCAAATGGGACATTTGTCTGATTCAACTTCCCTTTTACATGGAGCCGTGCGATTTCCAATTTTCTTTTGGTAGGAATATCCGCATCTCGGACACTTCCACCAAACTTTCAGGTGCGAGCCATAGGGAACCTTATCGGGCGTTAGGTCTCCATTTCTATCATAATCCCATTGAGCCGCAATGTCGGGGAATTTCTCGGCGAGTGAAATCATCTGCATTGTATAAAACGAATACACCTTCCAAAGAAGCCTGAATTGGCGGTCTGCTCCAATGGGAAGTGTATCGTAATGTCTTTTGAACTAACGTGACCGCCAAGAAACGTTATTCACAATGCAAATATAATAAAAATTATTAGATTGCACAACACAATACATTGTAATATATTGGATTATTTTTGTAACTTTGCAATTGAAATAAACAAAGAGCCTAAGAGCCGTATCTACCAAGATGCGGCTCTTTTTTTGATGACAATAATGAAAGATTCAATCGTTCAAATACTTCTCGGCAGCCTTGACAACCTTTGCAATCGCAAAGAACAGTTGTGGACAGACAATGGCTATAATCATACCGATTATAACATAAATCCAACCGCTTATCCACGAGCTGAAAGCGATGTGGTCGGGTGCGCCAGCGGTGTTGTAAGCACCAAAACCGGAAATTACATTGACTATGCCTACAAGAGTGACGATAAGTCCTATAGCAACGGTTATATAGCCAAGCGCATTGAAGAACTTGGCAGGACAGTTGAATTTTTGAAGAAGATTACTCATAACTTTTGCGTGTTTGTAATTCGCAAAATTAGTGATTATAATTCAAAAGGGTGTGATAAAGACGTATGTTATACAGCATAAAGCAGGAATATGGCAGACAAGTTAGTATTTCCGATAGGATTTGATTTGGAGAGCGGGCTTAAACAAGCGCAGGCAGATATCAACCGAACAATAAAAAGGTTGGAAGGTGCAATAAAGAGCCAAAGTGTAAAACTGCCCGTTGGTTTTGATGCTGCCATGGCGAAGAAACTGCGCGAGGAAGCTAAGGACATTGAACGTGTACTCGCCAACATAAAAAACCATTATGGCAATGGTCAGTTAAAAGGGCTATCTATCGGCTTTATCAATACGCAAAAAGAGTTAGAGGGGATAAAAAGGCTCAATGCTCAACTTCAATCCTTGCGAGAGCAGCGGACTTCTCTTGTAAATGCCGGAGCAACCGAGCAGGAGTTAAAGCGAATTGACTCTGCTATCAAACAGACTGAACAACGGCTTAAAGAACTCAACTATGCGTTTAACCGAGATAACTCGTTTAATATAGCCATATCTCAGCAAATAATCAGACTAAAGCAGTTATCAGAGGAGTTAGCTGGAATAGACCGAATGTATGCTCGATTACAGGCTTCTTCCACATGGTCGGCGAACTCATTTGAAGCTAACGAAATATTGGCTCGACGTAGGGTAATCATGGAGGAAATTGCGAGGATTACACGGACGGCAGCCGAGGCGCAAAAGGAGCTATTCAACATTAAAGGGGTCGGTATTGGTGCAAGCCAAACCACTTATGGATATGGTGGAGAACAGGGGTTATCTGCTATAACTGCTCAAATTGAAAGATACGAGCGACTGAAAATAGAGTTGCGAGAGGTTGAGGGGCAATACGAGCGACTGAAAGCGATGCAAGCACAGGGGATGGGCGACCAAAGCGAGAAAATAAATCAGACGCTTCAAAGACGCATTGCCATACAAAAAGAGCTTGGCGACATAACTCAAACTGCGGCACAGGCGCAGAAAGCGCTGGAAGAAAATGCCAAGAAAACCGCAGCTGCTTTTCAGCGTGGCCGCTCGGCTATCGACAATTTCAATCGGACGATGAGGTTGCCGGAAAATAGGATAATGAATATCCAAGCTAAAATCAACGCATTAAACCAAGCGTTGAAACGCGTTGGTATCGGCTCGACTGAATTTAACAAAATCGTAGCTGAACTCAATCGACTCGGACAGAAACTCGATGAAGCAAAAGCGAAACAACAAGCGTTATCTTCTGAACAAGAGAAAGGAATCAAGAAAGCGACAGGTGCATTTCGTGAGCAGAAAAGCTATCTAAATGTCCTGATTCAGCGACTTGCGGTTTATTCTTCGATGGGGGCTGTTATGGGATTCCTGACAAAGGTACGCGAAGTTACGGCACAATTTGAATTACAGCGCGTATCGTTAGGGGCGATAATCAACGACCAAGTAAGGGCAAATGCTTTGTTTAATGAGATTAAGCAATTTGCACTGCAATCGCCAATTAAGATTCTTGACCTTACAAAATATACCAAGCAGATGGCGGCTTTCAGATTTGAGACCGACTCTTTGTTTGAGTCAACAAAGAGGATGGCCGATATTTCTGTTGGCTTGTCAGTCCCGATGGATAGGCTCATCCTCGCGCTCGGTCATGTCAAGGCGGCTACTCATCTTACTGGTATAACCCTCCGTCAATTTTCGATGGCAGGTATCCCGATGTTGGAGCTTTTAGCAGAAAAGTATTCCGAGTTAGAGGGCAGGGCTGTTTCCGTTGCAGACGTGCAAAAGAGAGTCCATGATAAAATGGTATCTTTTGAGGATGTCAACCAAATATTTACTGACCTCACATCAAAGGGTGGCATGTTTTACAATATGCAGATAAAGCAAGGGAACACCCTTTATGGCTTATGGGCGAAACTCGGAGATGCGGCAAGCGTGATGTATGAGCAAATAGGCAACACACCTTTCATCAACGAGGGCATGAAAGATGCTATCAATATGCTGACCATAATGATGCGAAATTGGCGTGATGTGGCTCGTGTGGCAACGGAAGCCGGAATCGCATTTGGGATATACAAACTTGCAGTAATGGCTTCCACTAAGGCGACCGCATTGGCGACTGTGTGGAATAAGAAAGACATTCTCCTGCGCCAAATGCACCTAAAGACTGTCATGGCGCAGAGTTGGAGCGTCCGAAACTTTAATAAGGTGTTACTTGCGAGTGGGGTCAGCGCACAAAAAGCATCAACAGCCACATGGGTATTCTCTCGAGCGTTAAATGGGCTTAGAGCAGCTATCGCAACAACTGGAATCGGTCTCCTTGTCGTAGGTGTAGGATTATTGATTGACCGGCTTATATTCGGGAAATCCGCAGCAGATGAACTTGCTGAGTCGTTGGATAGAATCAAGCTTGAAAGTTCGCAAGAACAAGACAAGTCCGTTGCAAATTTTGAGAGACTTGCTAATGTTGCTACATCTTCAACTTCATCCTATAAACAACAGCAAGAGGCTTTGGAGGAGTTGAGGCGCACTTATAAGAGTATGATTTCAGAAGAAATGCTTACAATCGAGAATCTGAAATCGTTGAATGGACATTATGAGCAACTGACCACAAGTGTTCGTGCCTATATCAACGAGCAGATGAAACAAAAGCAGATTGATGAAATCACGAATACCTATGCCTATGATATTCTTAAAATTCAGCGCAAAGTCAGAGATGAGCTAAAAAATAAATACTCGGACGAACAGTTGATGGAATTTTGGGATAGATATGCCAAGAATGTAAAGGACAAAACGAAATCGGCAGGTAAATCTATTGCAGATTTGATAAGCCTTACCGCCTCTGAAATGGGAGCATCTATGCAGTTCGCACATGATTTAGGCTCTGCGTGGACTCTATGGGCGCACGACCATGCAGATATTTCCCGAATGACATACTTGATGAGAGACCAAGAGTCTCAGATTGACGCATTAGGCAAGGTGTATGATTCCACATCCATGGCTATGGGGAAATTCGCGGATTCATACAATGAGGCGGTCAATTCTATAAAGGAGAATGGCGTGTCTCTGAATGGCAATATACTCAATGAGAAAGATAATCCATTATTATTCTCTCAGCAGGAAGCAAACCTCGAAGTCAAGGACGCAATGGTTCCGACTATCAAGGAAGCGTTCGAGGAGGCCGGTATGGCGTTTGATGAGGGATGGGTTAGTCTTATTGACAATATAGATGAGAACGCTCCCAATCTAACATCCTCCATCAACTTTGAGCCGATGATTGAGAAAGCTAAAAGTGAATCCAAGCAGTTGCAGGATGAATTGCAGAAACAACTTGAATTGCTGATTGCTCAACGAGAAGCCTACATGAAGCAAATTCAAGCAGAGGAGGGCAAAGGCAAAGGTAAGAATGACGAGGCAATAGCCAATATGAAAGCACAATATAATTCGCTTGGCGAATCTATTACAGAGCTTGAAGAAAAGGCTAAAAGCGTTAATGCTGTTTTGCCGTTGCTTGATTCTCTCCGCAAGAAATTTGAAAATATAGCACCGTCTGACCCGGTGGTTAAAATCATGCGAAAGAGGTTTGACCAAATTGTTGACTATACAAAATCCTATGCCAAGAATATGCGCCGTTTCCGTATGGATGCGGATGAGAGTATGGAGGCATATCGCAAGCGATTGACCGATGAGGTTGACCTCATAAAGAAGAATATTAAGGCCTGGACTGCGGCAATGGTATTGGCTCGGCTATTCCGCAATAAGACCGAAGAACAAAATCTGCAAAATCTCATAAGTGAAGCCAAATTGCAACTCGCGGATTTGGAGAAGATTTTGGGCGATATGCCTGAGTTTGAAAAATCCAAAGGCAGCGGTCGCAAGTCCGACCCGCGCCTCCAAACCTTGCAGGAGATAGCCAACAAGATGGCGGAGGTCAATAAGGAGTATGACGAGCTGTTGAAAAAGGAGGGTCAGACAAAGGCGTTGGCCGACACTCAGAAGCTCTTTGCGTCCTCGTTCAAGCAGATGCAGGATGTGGCGAAGAAGTACAACTTCAAACTTCCGGCGTTTGAGGTGCCGCAGACGGTGGCCGATGTACAGAAGTGGTACAAGGCGATTATGGATAACATCAAACGCCTCAACCTCAAAAATGCCGACAAGGTGCTTATCGAGCTTGGTTTCAAGTCTGATAAACTCTCAATTGACAAGCAACAGAAAGACATCGAGAAGCAGCTCAAAATCCTTGCCGACCGCATCTCGCGCACCAAGACCGCCCGGGAGTTTTACGAGAAGATACTTTCGCAGAGCGGTGACATGCGCCTTGCGCTGCGCTTATCCACTGATATATTTGGTGGAGATGGCAGTGCCCTCAACAAGCAGATAGCCGAGCAAGTGAGGTCTATGGTGTCAAAAACTTCGGCTACATTGCCGGACGCTGTATTCAATGCCGACTTTTCTCTCAACACAAAGGCTATGCGTCGTTGGGCCGAAGTTAATAAAGACCTCCTTGGCGATACATACAATGAGCTTGTCAAGATGGCCGATGAAGCCGACAAGGATATGGCCAAGACCATTGAGGGTTGGCTGAAAGCGACTGAGAAAGCCAAGACCTACGGCGATAAACTTACTGATACCTACCGCAAGACAAGCACTGAGATTGAGCGCATACAGGCGGCCATGGCAAACGGAAAGCTCGATAGCGCCGTCGGCTCCGACCTAATCAAGGGCTACAGACGCAAGGAGGCCGAGGAGATAGCCCAGCTGCAATATGAGGCGTTCAAAGAATCACCTCTGTATGTGCAGATGTTCGACGACCTCGACCACGCCTCGACAAAAATGCTGGAAAACATGAAGAGCCGCCTGATAGAGCTGAAAGGTCAGTGGAGCAACCTCGACCCCACGCAGCTAAAAGAGATGCAGAGCCGTCTGAATGAAATTGATGCGCAGCTTGCCAAGCGCAATCCGTTCAAGACTCTCGCAGACGGACTCAGAGAATACATCAAACTTCGCACCAAAGGCGACGCTCGTGGCAACACATCTCGCAATATGGCCGATAACGATGTGCTTCAATGGACTGATGCGTACACCAAGGCCCAGGAGGAGCTTGCTGCTGTCATGAACGACAAAACCGCATCCGAGGCGCGGATAGCCGGCGCAAAGCAGATGGTCGATTATACCAAGCGTCAGAAGGAGGAAGCTGAGCGCACTGCCGAGAATTGGAAGAAGGTCGAGGACTCTATCGGCCTTTCGGCGGGCGAGCTTATGCAGATGCTCAATTGGGCCGGAGATATTGCCGGAGCAATAGCCGATATATCCGAGGCGATGGGCGCCGACACAGAGGACGTACAGTATTGGGATAACGTGGCATCAGCCTTGGGCGACATCAGTGCCGGAATACAGGATATTGTACAGAGCGCCATGAGTGGCAATGTGGTGGGTGCAGTCAGCTCTGTACTCACAGCCATCCCGAAGATGTTTGTGGGATTCTCCAATCTTTTCTCAGCCGGAAAGATTCGCAAAGCCAACAAGGAAATCAAGCGCCAGCAGGAGTTGCTTGAACAACTCGAATACTCCTACTCGCGGCTTGAAAAGGCGGCAGACAGACTGTTTGGTGGCGACTACATCAGCAATTACAACAAGCAGATGCAGGTCTTGCAGGCACAGCAGACCGCATATCTGCGTATGGCTGAGGCCGAGCGCAGCAAGGGTAAAAAGGAGGACAAAGCAAAGACACAGGAATATTTGAATCAGGCTCGCGATGTTGCTGACCGAATCAAAGACATGGAGAGCGACCTCACGGCGCACTTCATCGGCACAGACCGCGCCAGCGCCGCCCGTGAGTTTGCCCGCTCGTGGCTTGAGGCGAAAGCGACATTTGCATCCACTTCCGACGCCATCAAGTCGAAGTACAAGGATATGATACAGTCGATGATTGTAGAGGGCGCCGCCGCGCGAATCATCGAAAACGCTCTGACGCCACTCTGGAATCAGATGGACTCGCTGCTTGAACGCGGCGACACCTACGGCGCCATCGACTATCTCATCAGCGGCATGGACTCCTTTGTAGACTCGGCTGACCGCGGCATGAATGTGCTCTGGGAGTCGCTGAAAGCCAAGGGATACGACATGCAGACGTTGCTCGGCGACCAATCATCGGGCTACACGGGCATCAAGCGCGACATAGCCACGGCATCCGAGGAGAGTATCACCGGGCTTGCAGCCCACATGAATACAGTGGAATATTACGTGGCACAGATTCATCAGAATGTGGCGGCTATCGCGACGCGAGGTGGCGGCTCCCCTGCCCTGTCCGGCTTCGATTATTCGGCGCTTATTCAGCAGTCAGTCGACCGGCTGGCGATGATTGAGCGGTATAGCGCGGAGATACTTGTGGAGTGTAGACGCAACGCAATCGCCGCCGAAAGCGCCCTTGCAGAGATTCGGAAAGTAATTGCGCCGCGCGGCACTAAGAAATCGCATAGCGTTCAAGTGGCAATATCATAAAGTATTACTTTATATAAATGCATCTATATCGCTATTATTTAATATATTTGCAACATGAACAACATAAACTACAAAAGCGACTTTGATTTCCTTATGCGATTGTACTCATGTACTACCGCAGCAGATGGCAGCCACGAGCGTGTATATATCGGCTGGCCAACATGGGATTGGGTCGCCAAGTTTTGGACGTCGACCAAAGCCAACAACGTTGTGGCATCATGCGTTGGAGGCGTGATGACCAACTGCTACCGCGACGGCGACGCCATACACATATACTGCGACAACCCGCGTATCGGCAGAGGTCAGCTCCATGTAGAGTTTCATGCGCTTCTGCCCGACAAGTGTTATCCTGATAATACTAAAGACACATACATGTCGCAAGCATTGGAAGTCGAGCTTGTCGACGGCAATCCATGCTGCCCATCGCACGCCGAGGTGGAAGTAATGCTTCCCTTTGCGGTAATATCTGCCTACGACACGGCGCGCGCCGCGGGCTTCGAGGGCACCGCCGAGGAGTACTACGCCGGCCTGGCGGCGCTGCCCGCCCTGTACCCCCAGGGCGGCGAGAAGGTGCTCATTTACAACACCACCGGCGAGATTGTGCCCGAGGGCAAGCTGCCCATCGACGTGGGGGCCATCGTCATCAACTGCACCACCCTGGCCGTCATCGCCAAGTACATCCGCACCGGCATGCCCCTGGTGGAAAAGGTGGTCACCGTGGACGGCTCCGCCGTGGCCAACCCCCAGAACGTCATCGTCCCCGTGGGCACCCCCATCCAGAACGTGCTGGACTTCGCGGGCCTGAAGTGCGAGCCCAAGAAGGTGCTCTACGGCGGCCCCATGATGGGCACATCCGTCCCCTCCCTGGAGGCCCCGGTGATGAAGAACACCAACGCCGTGCTGGCCTTCGACGAGAAGGACGCCGAGGACCCCGTGCCCTCCGCCTGCATCCGCTGCGGCCGGTGCGTGGCCCACTGCCCCTTCAACCTGATGCCCGCCGCCATTGAGAGCGCCTACAACAACAAGGAGCCGGAGACCCTCAAGGCCCTCAAGGTGAATTTGTGTATGGAGTGCGGCTGCTGCTCCTTCAGCTGTCCCGCCCGCCGCCCGCTGGTGCAGGTGAACAAGCTGGCCAAGGCCATGCTGAACAAGTACAATGCCGAGCAGAAGGCGGAGGCGGAGAAGAAAGCCGCCAAGGCCAAGGAAAAGGAAAAGGAGGCGGTCTAAATGAACAACATGATCGTTTCCGTCAACCCCCACATCTACGCGAAGGACACCACCCAGACCATCATGCGGGACGTGCTCATCGCCCTGTTCCCCGCCGTCATCGCGTCCATCGTCTTCTTCGGCGTGCGGGCCCTGCTGGTGGAGGTGGTGTGCGTGGCGGTGGCCGTGCTGTGCGAGTGGGCCTTTGAGAAGATTACCAAAAAGCCCGTCACCATCCTGGACCTGTCCGCCGCCGTCACCGGCGTGCTGATCGCCTTTGTCTGCCCGGTGACCATCCCGTGGCGGATTCTGCTGGT